>Ga0209262_10000013_pt1 | contig 279871 bp, 204 predicted proteins | sample Lowcelwee11metaG_FD_187171 | JGI IMG/M metagenome (GOLD analysis project Ga0209262, IMG submission 187171) | Freshwater pond sediment microbial communities from the University of Edinburgh, under environmental carbon perturbations - Low... | ecosystem: Environmental > Aquatic > Freshwater >...
TCACCAGGAACGTGTACGCGATCGTGCTGCCCGCGGTGTTGCCCGACGGCGTGCCGGCGGTCTTGTCGATGGTCAGCGCAGGCGCTTCGGCGATCGGCGTGCTCGTCGTGTCCGGCGGGCTCGTCGTGGTGCCGCCACCGGGCGTCGTACCCGTTGCGGTCGCGGAGTTGTTGACGGTGCCGGCGTTCACTTCCGCCTGCGTGATCGTGTGCGTACCGGTGCAGGTCGTCGAAGCGCCCGGGGCCAGCGTCGTCACCGGGCACACGGCCGCGGCGTCGAGCTGCGCGTCGTTGATGACGAGGCCCGTCAGCGTGACGTTGCCCGTGTTGGTCACCAGGAACGTGTACGCGATCGTGCTGCCTGCGGTGTTGCCCGAAGGCGTGCCCGCGGTCTTGTCGATGGTCAGCGCAGGCGCTTCTGCGATCGGCGTGCTCGTCGTGTCCGGCGGGCTCGTCGTGGTGCCGCCACCGGGCGTCGTACCCGTTGCGGTCGCGGAGTTGTTGACGGTGCCGGCGTTCACTTCCGCCTGCGTGATCGTGTGCGTACCGGTGCAGGTCGTCGAAGCGCCCGGGGCCAGCGTCGTCACCGGGCACACGGCCGCGGCGTCGAGCTGCGCGTCGTTGATGACGAGGCCCGTCAGCGTGACGTTGCCGGTGTTGGTCACCAGGAACGTGTACGCGATCGTGCTGCCTGCGGTGTTGCCGCTCGGCGTGCCCGCGGTCTTGTCGATGGTCAACGCAGGCGTTGCGGCGATCGGCGTGCTCGTCGTGTCCGGCGGGCTCGTCGTCGTGCCGCCGCCCGGCGTGGTGCCCGTGGCGGTCGCGGAGTTGTTGACGGTGCCGGCGTTCACTTCCGCCTGGGTGATCGTGTGCGTGCCGGTGCAGGTCGTCGAAGCGCCCGGGGCCAGCGTCGTCACCGGGCAGATCGCCGCGGCGTCGAGCTGGGCGTCGTTGATGACGAGGCCCGTCAGCGTGACGTTGCCGGTGTTGGTCACCAGGAACGTGTACGCGATCGTACTGCCCGCGGTGTTACCGCTCGGCGTGCCGGCGGTCTTGTCGATGGTCAGCGAAGCGGTAAAGGTGATCGGAGTTGTCACCGTGCTCGTGCAGCGCGCGGCCGCCGGGCAGGTCGGATCGCCGCCGCCGGACACCGTCGCGGTGTTGGTGGCGTCGGGCAACGCCGCTTCTGTCGGCGTGATCGGAATGATGAAGCTGGTGCTGCCGCCCGCGGCCAGACCGGCCGGGATGGTGCAGGTCACGGTCTGGCCTGCGGCGGTGCAGCCCGCCGGCAGCGTGCCGAGGGTCAGGCCTGTCGGAATGGTGTCGCTGATGGTGCTCACCGCCGTCGTCGCCGCGGTGCCGGTGTTCGACACCTGCAATGTATAGCTCGCGGCAACGCCGATGACGAACGAGCCCGCGCTCGCGGTCTTCGTCATCGTCAGCTGCGCCGCGTTGACCGGCGTGGTCACGGTGCTGGTGCAGCGCGCATCGGCCGGACAGGTCGGATCGCCGCCGCCGGAGACCGTGGCGCTGTTGGTCACGCTGGTACCGGCCGCGAGGGTCGGAGTGACCGGGATGACGAAGCTGGTGTTCGCACCGGCCGCCAGGCCAGCGGCGATGGTGCAGGTCACGGTCTGGCCTGCGGCGGTGCAGCCTGCCGGCAGCGTGCCAATGGTCAGACCGGCCGGCACGGTGTCGGTGATGGTCGCGGCCACCGTGGTGGCGGCCGTACCCGTGTTCGAGACATGCAGCGTGTAGCTCGCCGGTGTGCCGACCACGAACGAAGCCGCGCTGGCGGTCTTCGTAATCGTCAGCTGCGGCGCGTTGACCGGCGTGGTCACGGTGCTGGTGCAGCGCGCGTCGGCCGGACAGGTCGGATCGCCGCCGCCGGAAACGGTCGCGCTGTTGGTGACGCTTGCGCCGGCCGCCAGGGTCGGCGTGATCGGAATGATGAAGCTGGTGCTGGCGCCAACGGCGAGACCGGCCGGAATCGTGCAGGTCACGGTCTGGCCCGCGGCGGTGCAGCCCGCCGGCAGCGTGCCGATGGTCAGGCCTGTCGGAATGGTGTCGGTGATGGTGCCCGCGGCGGTGGTAGCGACGCCGCCGTTGTTGGTCACCTGCAGCGTGTAGCTCGCGGCGACGCCGACAGTGAAGGAGGCCGCACTGGCGGTCTTCGTCATCGTCAGCTGCGGCGGCTGCGGCGGCGAATTGACGCAGGTGGCGTTATCGGTGACGACGCCATTTTCCTGGCCGGCCGGCAACGACACCGCGTTGTACAGACCGCTGCCGGGGGTCGGCGTCGCCGAGCACACCGTGGGCGGGGTATTGGTGGTGAAAACGTAGGTGATCGCGACGTTGAAGGTATGCGTCGCGCCCGCGGCGATCGGCGTGTTGGCCGGCGCGAGCTGATAGGCGCCCGTACCCGCCTGCGATCCGCTGGGCGGCGCGCCTGGACCACTGGTCGTCCAGGTGACGCCGGTCTCGGTGATGTTCGACGGGAAGATCGGCGAATCGCTGAGTCCGCCGTAGGTGGTGGCCAGCGTGCCGCTGTTGGTGACGGTCACGGTGTAGGTCACCGTGTAGACGCCGCCCACCGACGGTCCGGTCGCGGTGCCGGCGGTCTTGGCGACGTTGAGGTTGGGGCTGTTCACCGGCGTCGTGACGCTGCTGGTGCAGCGCGCGTCGGCCGGACAGGTCGGATCGCCGCCGCCCGACACCGTGGCGGTGTTGGTGACGCTCGCGCCGGCCGCCAGGGTCGGCGTGATCGGGATGATGAAGCTGGTATTCGCGCCCGCCGCCAGACCCGCCGGAATCGTGCAGGTCACGGTCTGGCCCGCGGCGGTGCAGCCCGCCGGCAGGGTGCCGATGGTGAGGCCGGTCGGGATGGTATCGGTGACCGTGCTCGCCGCGGTCGTCGCCGATGTGCCGGTATTCGATACCTGCAGGGTGTAACTCGCCGGGGTGCCCACGCTGAAGGACGGCGTGCTCGCGGTCTTCGTCATCGTCAGCTGCGGACGGTCCACGGGCGTGGTCACGGTGCTGGTGCAACGCGCGGCCGCCGGACAGGTCGGGTCGCCGCCGCCCGAGACGGTCGCGGTGTTCGCGACGCTCGCGGCCGCGCTGGCGGTCGGCGTGACCGGAATGATGAAGCTGGTGTTCGCACCTGCGGCCAGACCGGCCGGGATCGTGCAGGTCACGGTCTGACCGGCCGCGGTGCAGCCCGCCGGCAGGGTGCCGATGGTCAGACCCGTCGGGATCGTGTCGGTGATGGTCGCAGCGGCCGTGGTGGCCGCGGTGCCGGTGTTGGATACCTGCAACGTATAGCTCGCTGCGGTGCCGACGGTGAACGAGGCCGCGCTCGCGGTCTTGGTCATCGTCAACTGCGCGGCATTGACCGGCGTGGTCACGGTGCTGGTGCAGCGCGCATTCGCCGGGCAAGTGGCATCGCCGCCGCCGGAGACGGTGGCGCTGTTGGTCACGCTGGCGCCGGCCGCCAGGGTCGGCGTGATCGGGATGATGAAACTGGTGTTCGCACCCGCGGCCAGACCGGCCGCGATGGTGCAGGTCACCGTCTGGCCCGCGGCGGTGCAGCCTGCCGGTAACGTGCCGATGGTGAGGCCGGTCGGGATGGTATCGATGATCGTGCTCGCCGCCGTCGTCGCCAGCGTGCCGGTGTTGCTCACCTGCAGCGTGTAGCTCGCCGGCACGCCGACGGTGAACGACGCCGCGCTTGCGGTCTTCGTCATCGTCAGCTGCGGCGCCACGACCGGCGTGCTCACGGTGCTGGTGCAGCGGGCAGCCGCAGGACAGGTCGGGTCGCCGCCGCCGGACACCGTCGCGGTGTTCACCGACGGGTTCGCCGCCGCGAGCGTCGCGGTCACAGGAATGATGAAGCTGGTATTCGCACCCGCGGCCAAGCCGGCCGCGATGGTGCAGGTGACGGTCTGGCCCGCGGCGGTGCAGCCTGCCGGCAACGTGCCGATGGTCAGCCCGGTGGGAATGGTGTCGGTGATGGTGCTCGCCGCCGTCGTCGCCAGCGTGCCGGTGTTGCTCACCTGCAGCGTGTAGCTCGCCGGCACGCCGACGGTGAACGACGCCGCGCTTGCGGTCTTCGTCATCGTCAGCTGCGGCGCCACGACCGGCGTGCTCACGGTGCTGGTACAGCGGGCAGCCGCAGGACAGGTCGGGTCGCCGCCGCCGGACACCGTCGCGGTGTTCACCGACGGGTTCGTCGCCGCGAGCGTCGCGGTCACCGGAATCACGAAACTGGTGTTCGCACCCGCGGCCAAGCCGGCCGCGATGGTGCAGGTCACCGTCTGGCCCGCGGCGGTGCAGCCCGCCGGCAGGGTACCGATGGTCAGACCGGCCGGGATCGTGTCGGTGATCGTGCTGACAGCGGTGGTCGCGGCGGTGCCGGTGTTCGACACCTGCAGTGTGTAGCTCGCCGGTACGCCGACCACGAACGACGCCGCGCTCGCGGTCTTGGTCATCGTCAGCTGCGGCGCATTGACCGGGGTGCTCACGGTGCTGGTGCAGCGGGCGGCCGCCGGACAGGTCGGGTCGCCGCCGCCGGACACCGTCGCGGTGTTCACGGACGGGTTCGCAGCCGCGAGCGTCGCGGTCACCGGAATGACGAAGCTGGTGCTGCCGCCTGCGGCCAGACCGGCCGCGATCGTGCAGGTCACCGTTTGACCCGCGGCGGTGCAGCCCGCCGGCAGGGTGCCGATGGTGAGACCGGTCGGAATGGTGTCGGTGACGGTGCTCGCTGCCGTGGTTGCGGCCGTACCGGTGTTCGAGACCTGCAGCGTGTAGCTCGCGGGCACGCCGACCACGAACGACGCCGCGCTCGCGGTCTTCGTCATCGTCAGCTGCGGACGGTTCACGGGCGTGGTCACGGTGCTGGTGCAGCGCGCGGCCGCCGGGCAGGTGGCGTCACCGCCGCCGGACACGGTCGCGGTGTTCACGACGCTCGCCGCCGCAGCGACGGTCGGCGTGACCGGAATGATGAAACTGGTGCTGCCGCCTGCAGCCAGACCGGCCGCGATGGTGCAGGTCACCGTCTGACCGGCCGCGGTGCAGCCCGCCGGCAACGTGCCGATGGTCAGACCCGTGGGAATGGTGTCGGTGATGGTGCTGACGGCGGTGGTGGCGGCCGTGCCGGTGTTCGATACCTGCAGCGTGTAGCTCGCTGCGGTGCCCACGGTGAACGTCGCCGCGCTGGCGGTCTTCGTCATCGTCAGCTGCGGCGCGTTGATCGGCGTGCTGACGGTGCTGGTGCAGCGCGCGGTCGCCGGACAGGTCGGATCGCCGCCGCCGCTCACTGTCGCGGTGTTTACCGACGGGTTCGCTGCCGCGAGCGTCGCGGTCACCGGAATGATGAAACTGGTGCTGCCGCCCGCAGCCAGACCGGCCGCGATGGTGCAGGTCACGGTCTGACCGGCCGCGGTGCAGCCCGCCGGCAAGGTGCCGATGGTCAGGCCTGTGGGAATGGTGTCGGTGATCGTGCTGGACGCGGTCGTCGCCGACGTCCCGGTGTTCGACACCTGCAGCGTGTAGCTCACGGGCACGCCGACCACGAACGACGCCGCGCTCGCGGTCTTGGTCATGGTCAGCTGCGGACGGGTCACCGGGGTGGTGACCGTGCCGGTATTGCCGCCGGCGCAGGTAACGGGCGCGCCCGAGCAGTCCGGATCTGCCGTGCCGGTAGGCGGAACGACGGTGGCGGTATTGGTGATGCTGGCGGCCGCGGCGGCGCCGACGGTGCATGCGATGGTCAGGGTGGCGTTGCCGCCCGACGGGATGGCGGCGCCGGTCCAGGTGCCGGTGCCGGTGGCGCCCGAAGCGATGGTGCCGACGGTGAACGTGCCGGCCGACGGCGTGTAGCTGCAGCCGGTCAGGCCGGCGGGCAGCGACTCCATGATCGAGAAGGTGCTGGCGGCGAGGATGGCGCTGGGACCGGCATTGCTCACGGTCAGGGTGTAGGTGAGCAGTTGGCCGACGGCGACCGGACTCGGGGTTGCGGTCTTGACCAGGCTCAGGTTGGACGACCGCGTGATCGGGTCACTGTCGGTCGCCGAGTTGTTGGCGCTGTTGGGGTCGGTGACGGTGGCCGGAGGCGTGACCGTGGCGCTGTTGACCGCGTTCTGCGACCAGGCGGCCGGGCTGGCGACGAATGCCACGGCAAAGAGGACGGCTGCGGCAAAAGAACGGCGCATACCTTCGGCACTACGGATCGAATTGACCAACACTGAAACTCCCCTTGGACCCGATCGCCCCGATGCGACCGCCGCCCGAATCCCGATGACGCAACACCGACCCAAGATCGGCGCTGCAGCTGATGTATTGCGATTTCGCTGCGCGAACTACGTCCCTGCCCCGCATGCGGATGCACGCGTAGCGCCTTGGCCGATGTCCCTGGCGATGGCGATGGCGATGGCGATGGCGAACGCAGCGTGCCCCCGGCACGTCAAGCAAACCCCATGCCAACGTCTTGATTTTGATGCAGATCGGACGCCACCGCCTTGATTCCAATGGAGAATCCAAGCCCCCGCGAAGTCCCGGATCTGCCCGCCATCCGCGGGCGTATTGGGTCACATCCTGGACATTTTTGCCACCGGCGTCGCATTTCAATTGACGATTCCATACATTTGCGTCCGGATCCCGAGGCTGGATCCAAACCATTGCGCTTGTCCGTCGCCAGCGGCCGGGCGGTCGCCCAACCCCCGGTCCCTGCTAGAATTTTCGCTCTAGAAAGCTTCGCCTCACCGCACGCCTCACCGCCAAGCAGCGGGCGCCGCCTCGCACCGGCACCGCCAGGACGCCAGACCTCATGACCAACCCCACCGACCTCCGCTCGCCGGCCGCCGTCGCTTCGCCCGGCGTCGACCGCGACTACACGCTGGACGATAAATTCACACGGACCGAAGGCCGGATTTACCTGTCGGGCGTGCAAGGACTGGTCCGCCTGCCGCTGATGCAGCGGCTGCGCGATCAGGCCGCCGGGCTGAATACCGCGGGCTTCATCAGCGGCTACCGCGGCAGCCCGCTGGGCGGTTTCGACCTGGAATTGTGGCGGGCGAAGAAACATCTGGCGGCCACCGGGGTGAAGTTCACGCCCGGGCTCAACGAGGATCTGGGCGCGACCATGGTCTGGGGCACCCAGCAGACCAATCTGTTCCCGGGCGCCAAGGTCGATGGCGTGTTCGGCATGTGGTACGGCAAGGGTCCGGGCGTGGACCGCTGCGGCGACGTGTTCAAGCACGCCAACGCTGCAGGCACCTCGAAGTTCGGCGGCGTGCTGGCGCTGGCGGCCGACGATCACGCCTGCCGCAGCTCCACCCTGCCCCACGGCAGCGAAGGCGAATTCCAGTCCGCGATGATGCCGGTGCTCAATCCGGCCGGCGTGCAGGACATCCTCGACATGGGCCTGATCGGTTTCGCGATGTCGCGTTACACCGGTCGCTGGGTCGGCTTCAAGACCATCGCCGAAACCGTGGAATCCTCAGCGTCGGTCGACGTGAATCCGCTGGCGCTGCAGATCGTCACGCCGGACGATTTCGAGATCCCGCCGGGCGGCCTGAACATCCGCTGGCCGGATCCGCCGCTGGATCAGGAAATGCGCCTGCATCGTTACGCGGTGAAGGCCGCGCAGGCGTTCGCGCGCGCCAACAAACTCGATCGCGTGGTGATCGATTCGCCGAACGCGCGGCTGGGCATCGTCACCACCGGCAAGAGTTATCTCGACGTGCTGCAGGCGCTGGAATATCTCGGCCTCGACACCCGTGCCTGCGCCGATCTGGGCATCCGCGTCTACAAGGTCGGCATGACCTGGCCGCTGGAACCGATGGGCATCCGCGCGTTCTCGCGCGGGCTGCAGGACATCGTGGTGGTGGAAGAGAAGCTCAGCTTCATCGAAAGCCAGATGAAGGAACTGTTCTACAACTTCGAATCGATGGCGGGCGGCGTCAGCCGGCCGAGCATCGTCGGCAAGTACGACGAAAGCGGCGAATGGATCCTGCCGTCGACCGGCGAACTCACCCCGGCGCGGATCGCGATGGTCATCGCCCGCCGTATCCAGAAATTCCATGACAGCGAACAGATCCGCGGCGTGCTGTCGTGGATCGAGCAGAAGGAAGGCGAGCTGGCCCTGCCGCGCGCGAATTTCCCGCGCGTCCCGCACTACTGCAGCGGCTGCCCGCACAACACCTCGACCAAGGTGCCGGAAGGCTCGCGCGCGCTCGGCGGCATCGGCTGTCACTACATGGTGACGTGGATGGATCGCAACACCGACACCTTCACCCACATGGGCGGCGAAGGCGTGACCTGGTGCGGGCAATCGGCGTTCACCGACAACGAACACGTGTTCCAGAATCTCGGCGACGGCACCTATTTCCACAGCGGTTCGCTGGCCATCCGCCAGGCCATCGCGGCCGGCGTCAACATCACCTACAAGATCCTCTACAACGACGCGGTGGCGATGACCGGCGGCCAGCCGGTGGACGGGACGTTGTCGGTGCCGCAGATCGCGCAGCAGATGCGCGCCGAAGGCGTGCAGACCATCGCGCTGGTGTCGGACGACATCGGAAAATGGTCGGACCCATCGATCTTCCCGTCGGGCGTGACGTTCCACGACCGCCGCGAACTCGACGCGGTGCAGAAGACCCTCCGCGAAGTGAAGGGCACCAGCATCCTGATCTACGACCAGACCTGCGCCACCGAGAAACGCCGCCGCCGCAAGCGCGGCAAGATGGTCGACCCGCAGAAACGGGTGATGGTCAATTCGCTGGTCTGCGAAGGCTGCGGCGACTGCGGCGTGAAGAGTTTCTGCGTGTCGGTGCTGCCGAAGGAAACCGAGTTCGGCCGCAAGCGCGACATCGACCAGAGCAACTGCAACAAGGACTACAGCTGCGTCGAAGGTTTCTGCCCCAGCTTCGTCACCGTACACGGCGGCAAGTTGAAGAAAGGCAAGGCGCCCGACAACAGCGGCGCAACAAACACAATTGACCGTCTCGGCGATCTGCCGATGCCGACGTTCGCGAGCGCGCTCGACAGGCCCTGGAACATCCTGATCACCGGCGTCGGCGGCACTGGCGTAGTCACCATCGGCGCGCTGCTGGGCATGGCCGGACATCTCGAAGGCAAGGGCGCGACCGTGCTCGACCAGACCGGTCTGGCGCAGAAGGGCGGCGCGGTCACCACCCACATCCGCATCGCGAAGTCGCCCGACGATATCCACGCAGTGCGCATCGCCGCCGGCGAAGCCGATCTGGTGCTGGGCTGCGACATGGTGGTGGTCAACGATTACTGGGCGCTGTCGAAGATCCGCGAAGGCCGCTCCAACGTCGTGCTCAACACCTACGAAGCGATGCCGGGCACCTTCACCACGCGCCCGGACATGCAGTTCCCGGCGGCCGATATCGTGTCCGCGGTGCGCACCGCACTCGGCGGCCAGGACCCGCTGCTGGTGGACGCGACCCAGCTCGCCAACGCGCTGATGGGCGACGCCATCGCCGCCAACCTGTTCATGCTCGGCTACGCCTGGCAACAGGGCCTGGTGCCGATCTCGTTCGACGCGATCATGCGCGCGGTCGAACTCAACGGCGCCGCGATCGAGATGAACAAGACCGCGTTCGCCTGGGGTCGTCTGGCGGTGATCGATCTGCCTGCGGTGGTCGCCGCCGCCGGCATCGTCCGCAACGCGCCGACCGCCGCCGAAAGCACCCCGAATGCGCTTCGACTGCTGGCGCCGACCGCTTCGGAAGGCCACGAATCAGGCATTCCCGCACAGAGCGGCGAACTGCGCAGCGCCGACGAACTGCGCCACGTGCCGGCCGACGCCAGCGATCGCGACTGGTTCATGCCGCTGGACGACGCCCGCCTGTCGCGTTCGCTCGACGAAGTCGTCGCGCGCCGCGTCGCGTTCCTCAGCGACTACCAGAACACCGACTACGCCAAACGCTACAGCGACTTCGTCGCGAAGGTCCGTGCCGCGGAGCAGGCGAAAGCGCCGGGCAGCAGCGACCTGTCGGAAGCGGTCGCGCGCTATGCGTTCAAGCTGATGGCGTACAAGGACGAATACGAAGTGGCGCGCCTCTACACCAGCGGCGATTTCCAGAAACGCGTCGCCCAGCAGTTCGAAGGCGACTACAAGATCCGCTTCCACCTCGCGCCGCCGCTGCTGGCGAAGAAGGACGCCGAAGGACGCCTCATCAAGCAGGAATTCGGACCCTGGATCTTCACCGCGTTCAAGCTGATGGCAAGACTGCGCTTCCTGCGCGGCACCGCGCTGGACATCTTCGGCCGCACCGAGGAACGGCGGATGGAACGCAGGCTGATCGAGGATTATTTCGCGACCGTCGAAGCCCTGCTCGGCAAGCTGGATGCGGGCAACGTCGCGCTGGCCGCCGAAATCGCTTCGATCCCCGAACACATCCGCGGCTACGGCCACGTCAAGGAAGCGCATCTGCACAAGGCCAAGGCGCGCGAGGCGGAGCTGCTGGCGAAGTTCGACGCGCCATCGCAGAGCCAGGCGCGCGCTGCGTAGTCCTGTCGCAGGCAGAAATGAAGAAGCCCCGCTGAGCGGGGCTTCTTTTTTGTCGATATCGCTGCGGATTCCAACCCGTGCCGAGCCAACGCTCGCCGATCCCGCGTCTCAGTCTTTACGAACCCATCGCGCATACGCCCGCTCGCGCTCGGCATCGCTGTAGAAATGTCGCATGTACGGCGTGTCGTACAGCGTCGACAGCAGATTGCCGGGCATGCGGAATTCGCGCATCACTTTCCCGTAGAGGTCGGCATAGCCCTTGTCCTCGCCGACATTGCGCTTGGGCAAGCTCAGCGCACCCAGATCGAGAAATTCCGCGAGCGGCGCTTCCAGCCGCGACAGGTCTTCCTGCCGATACAGCAACAGATCGATCCCGCCATACCGGATGCGACTCCAGCCGGCGTCATGATCGAACGGATGCGCATACACGTCGAGTCCGCAGAAATAACGGTGGTCGAACCAGCGCAGACCATTCTGGCATTGACTCCAGAAGCGCTCCTCGACCATCGCGACCGCATCGGCAACGTTCAAGGTGGCAGCACCGTGAAAATGGAACATGCCGGAAAGGGCCCACGACACGATTTCACGCGCCGCCGAAATCACTTTCACCGGGCGTTCGCGAGGATGCACCAGAATCGAAGAATAGGGCAAACGGTTGGATGGGTATCCGATGGCCAGATCCGTCACCCAATGCAGATGAATCACTCCGCCATCATAGCCGGCATCCTGTAGAGCGGCGTTGATCGCATGCGAACCGACCTTGCCCATCTGGAATACGTGCAGATTCGCATCGTACAACCAGGCACTGTCGCGGTTCGGCACGCGCTTTTCGTACCAGCCCTGATAGCAATAGTGGATCTGCGCTTCGGCATCGTTGTCCAGCGCTATTTCCGGATAGCGTTCGCGGTAGTAGCCGGGATCGAAACCGTCCAGACGTTTCGGATCGTAGATCCGACGCTCGTAATAGCCCTGATGGAAAAAATGACCGAAGGCATGCGCTTCGGTATTGCCGGTAGCCGCGACATCGGGATTGGCCAGCAGATATTCGCGCCAGCGGAAGTCGCGCAGGATCTGCTCGGCATACGGCGATTGGAACAGGATCGGCAGCGACGGCAGCGTCACCTTCGGCGGATCGCAGCTGATGTCGAAATGCAGCGGCTTCGCGTCCATGTCTTCGTTCGCCGCGATCGACGGGAGCATGGCGTCGATCGTTCCCGACAAATCGTCATCCAGGACCGACATCTTGGGCAGCCCCTGGATGGCGGATATCAGCGACTGATCGCAGGCATCCTCGGGCAGCGCGTCGTACCAGCGGATCCCACGCAGGGCCTGCATCCAGCTGATACCGGGGCGCCGGCTCGCGGCACCCTCCACTTCACCGATCAAAAGCGCCTGCGCGGCGACATCGCCGACGATCACGATGTCGCCTGCCGCCATGTCCTGCTCGAAGCGCTCTACGAGTGCGGCCGATGTCGGTTCTGTGCCCGGGCCGATGTCCAGCGACAACAGCGAACGACGGCGGAAATCGGAGACCGACTCGGCGTCGCAGGCATCGAACCACCAGATGTTATGGGACTGCATGCATGCTCCGGATTCATTCTCGAGACGTCCTGTCGAACCGTACGCCTCTGGACGACAGGTTCTTCAACGATTGCTACCGGGCTCGGTTGACCGGCGATGCGTACAAGCCGTATCGCGACTCATCCGGCACCGGCAGATGGCCTGCGATGCACAGGATGAAAATGCATCGCATCGGCTGAAAGCGCGACTACAAAAGGGGTCGAAACAGTACTTACACCGCCTCGTCGCGACAAGTGCAGCGACATGCGTCGGTTCAGGTTGACGTACCGTTGCGATAGCGTGCGCCGATGGCATGTGCAGACTCGATTCAGAAAGATCCGATGCCCTCATGGCCGGATCATGCGTGCGATCGCTCATGCCGCAAGCTTGGCTCGCGACAGTCTTCGATGGCGCAGCATCGTTGTTCGGAATCGTTGCGGCGAGCGGCCGGCATCCGTGCACGCTCAAGATCGCAGTCGTATCCAGACATGTTCGTTCAGGATACGGAGACTGCATACGACATCAGGCGTCGTACCGCGGAACAGCGTCATGCGTCGTGCCTCCACGATCGAGGCACTGCCGGCCCGCTGGCTTCCCGGGCGGGCCGGGAGTCAGCTTCGCCGTGCATACTGGCCGCAGCCCTCCAGGAGAAACCGCCATGTCGCTGCTGCCCTACTCGTTGTTCGCGATCCTGTCCGTCGCCGCCTGCACACCGGTGGCATCGCACGAAGCGCCCTCGGGAGGCGATGGCGGTGACGAAAGCGCCAGCGACGAAAACGCCAGCGGCGGAAAGCCCCGCATGACCGGCGGCGCGCTGCCGCCGGAAGAGCAGATCCGCGTCGCGCCCGGGCTGGAGGAAGCCAGTTGCGATGCCGAGGCGGCGCAGCGCTTCGTCGGCAAGAAGGCCGACGAGGCCACGGTGAAAGCGGCCGTGGCCGCCAGCGGCGCGAAAGCGGCGCGGGTCATCAAGCCCGACATGATGGTGACCATGGATTACCGCGGCGACCGCCTGAACATCCGCCTCGACGATGCCGGCGATATCATCGCTGTCACCTGCGGCTGAAGGCGGTTGTAGCGGTAGCGCCGCGAATTCGGGCCGGCAATGAATGCGTTCAGGACGATCCGATCGAGGCGATCCTGACAATGTGATCGGATCGATGTGATCGGATCGGCCTGATTTGATCGGGATCAGCGCAACTACAACGCGACCAGCCCAGACTGCGGCTCACATCGATCAGGAGACAGCGATGCGCAAGAAACACAAGCGCAAATCGGGTTCGAAGTGGCTTGCAGTGGCCGCCGTGGCGCTGTTGGCGGCGGTCGCGTGGAACGCTTACCGGACGCCCACCGGAACGTCCCCGGTCGCGATCGGCGAAACCGTATCCACCGATGGCGCGCGCACCACCAGAGCGCTGGAACTGCCGCCACCGATGGCGGAAAGCACACCGGCAACGCCATCGGCGGCGCGCTACCCGGCCTTCCTGCCGGCCGAAGCCATCGACACCCTGCGCCTGATCGAGCAACGGGGCCCGTACCCGTACCGACAGGACGACGGCATCTTCGGCAATCGCGAAGGCCGCCTGCCGCGCCAGGCGCGCGGCTATTACCGCGAATACACCGTGGAAACGCCGGGCTCGCCCGATCGCGGAGCGCGGCGCATCATTACCGGCGGACAGCCGCCGATCGAATATTTCTACACCGCCGATCACTACGGCAGCTTCCGTCGATTCACATTGGACGACAGCACACCGGGCGGCGACAGGACGCCATCGCGATGAGCGATATCGAACTGGGCGCGCTGCTGGCGGACGCCTCGCAGGCCGGCGCGTATTTCGTCGATGCCCGCGACCGCGAGGCGCTGGTCGAGGCCGGCGGCGCACTGCAGTTCGCGGTATTGCCGATGGATCTGCGCGGCTGCGAGAGCGCCGGAGCGGCGATGCGCGAAATCGCGGAGATCCTGCGATTTCCGGAATGGTTCGGCGAAAACCTCGACGCGCTCGCAGACTGCCTGAACGACCTGTCGTGGCTGCCGTCGGAAGGTTACGTGCTGGTACTGGAGCACACCGGCGAATGGCGCACGCGCGAGGCGGATACGTTCGCGACCGTGCTGGAGATCTTCAACGAAGCCGCGCAGCGCTGGGCCGCGAATCGCGTGCCGTTCTGGGCGTTCCTGCCGGTGTCGAAGCGCGAACTCGAAGCCATCAACGAATAGCGTCTTGCGGGTCTTGTGGGAGCGGCGGGAGCCGCGACTGATTCTGCAAAGAAAGACTGCTTACGGAAAGACCTGCCGTGGCTCATCGCGGCTCCCGCCGCTCCCACGGAAAGCCGCGCCGGGGATTTTCATAGGGTGCGCCTTCGGCGTACCGATCCTTCCGCAGGCATCCGCAAACCCGGTGCGCCACAGGCGCACACCATGGCTCCAGTCGCTATACCGCCGGATCCACCGCCTGCGCAGGCGACGCCGCAACCGCCGGCACCCGCGCATAGCGCCAGGCCACCAGCACCGCGCAGGCCAGCAGCACCGAGGCGATCAGGAACGCGATGCCCGGCAGATGCGCCGGCGCGCGCGGGCCGATGAAATAGCCGAACGATCCGGCGAACAGCGCCGGTGCGGCGATCCCGGCCAGCGACACCAGACTGCTCAGCGCGCCCTGGATGCGGCCCTGCATTTCGGGGCCGACCTGACGGGTGATCAGCGCCTGGGTCGACGGCGTGGCGACCGCCCACAGCGCGCTGATCGGCAGACCGGCCAGGAACACCCAGCCGCTGCCGGCCAGGCCATAGATCAGGAAACCGACCACGCCGCAGCTCAGCCCGAACAGCAGCGCGCGGCGTTCGCCGAAGCGCTTCACCAGTCGGCCCACCACCAGCACGTTGACGATCACGCTGAACACGCCGACCACCGCCAGCACGTAGCCGGCCTGCTTTTCTTCCCAGCCGAAACTGACATCGGCGAACAGCACGAAGGTGCTGGGGTAGACGTAATGCGCGAAGTTCGCGAGGAACACCACCGCCACCAGACCCCAGATCTGCGGGTAATTGCGCAGCAGATGCACCGAGCCCATCGGTTTGGCGTGCGCCCAGTCGAACTTCGCGGAGCGGCGCTCCTTCGGCAGCGATTCCGGCAGCACGAACAGACCGTAGACGAAATTGATCAGCGCAAGTCCCGCGGAGAACCAGAACGGCAGGCGGTGATCGATATCGCCGAGCAGGCCGCCGATCATCGGCCCGAGGATGAAGCCGACGCCGAACGCGGCGCCGATCATGCCGAACGCCTTGGCGCGCTGGTCCGGCGGCGTGACATCGGCGATGTAGGCGTTGGCGGTGGTGAAACTGGCCGAGGTGACCGCGGAAATGATCCGGCCGACGAACAGCCAGGCCAGATTCGGCGCCAGCGCCATGAAGATGAAATCGATGCCAAGGCCGAAACACGACAGCAGGATCACCGGGCGCCGGCCGAAACGGTCGGACAGCGCGCCCTGGATCGGCGCGCTGAAGAACTGCACGACCGCGAACGCGGTACCGAAGATGCCCACCCAATAGGCCGCCGTGGAGGTATCCCCGCCGACGAATTCCTCGACCAAGTGCGGCAACACCGGAATGATCACGCCGAAGGCGAGCACGTCGATCAATACGGTGATGAAGATGAAGACGAGCGCGGCCTGACGCCTGGCGCCGGCAAGGGGCTTGTTCACGGGGGTGGGGATCGAACGTGCGAGGCGGGCAGTCTAACCCGGCGCACCCGGCCGTCGGCAGGAAGCGGGGCCCGCCCTGCACCCGGTTGCCGCACTGCAGCAATTGTGCTTTAGTCGGGTCATCCAGCGACAGGACGCACGCGAACCGCACCCGCCAGGGGGTCCGCGAGGGAAGTGTCGCCCCCGATTCCCTACCGGTCCGATTCTTGACCGGCACCCTCTTCCCGGAGTTCATCCGATGGAAACCGACCAACGCAGCGTCACCGGCCTCTACGATCCGCGCGACGAGCGCGATGCCTGCGGTTTCGGGCTGATCGCCCATCTCGACGACACCCCCAGCGCTGCGCTGGTCAGACAATCGCTGGACGCACTCGCGCGGATGGCGCATCGCGGCGGCGTGGCCGCCGACGGTCTGTCGGGCGACGGCTGCGGTTTGCTGCTGAAGACACCGGATATCTTCCTGCGGGCGCTGGCGGCCGAATCCGGCATCGCACTGGGCCAGCGCTATGCCTCCGGCATCGTCTTCATGCCGCACGACGACGACGCCATCGCCCGCGTGCACGACGCGTTCTCGCTGGCGCTGCGCGAGGTCGGGCTTGCGGTCTCCGGCTGGCGCAAGGTCCCCACCGACGCCTCGGTCTGCGGCGAACTCGCGAAGGCGACGATGCCCGCCATCGAACAACTGTTCGTGGTGCCGGTGCTGGACGTCGAAGGCGCGCGCATGACCCGCGAAGCCTTCGCCCAAGCGCTGTATCTGGCGCGCCGGCGCGCCGAACAGCGCCTGCGCGACGTGCCCGGCCTGCATGTGGTGAGCCTGTCCGCCAGTAGCATCGGCTATAAGGGTATGGTGCTGCCGCAATATCTGCCGCAGCTCTATCCGGACCTGCAGCGTCCGGAACTGGCCAGCAGCGCGGTGGTGTTCCATCAGCGTTTCTCCACCAACACCAGTCCGCGCTGGCCGCTGGCCCAACCCTTTCGGCTGCTGGCGCACAACGGCGAGATCAACACCATCGCCGGCAACCGCATCTGGGCGCAGGCGCGCGCGCACGTGTGGCGCACCGACACGCTGAATCCGGCCGAATTCGATCCGGTGATCGACATCGACGGCTCCGATTCCATGAGCCTCGATTCGATGCTGGACCTGCTGCAGGCCGGCGGCATGGACCTGCTCAAGGCGCTGCGCATCCTGATTCCGCCGGCGACGCAATCGCTGGAATACAAGGACGCCGACCTGCTCGCGTTCTACGAGTACTACGCGATCAACAGCGAGCCGTGGGACGGCCCGGCCGGCATCGTCGCATTCGACGGCCGCCATGCCGTCTGCACCGTCGACCGCAACGGCCTGCGCCCCGCGCGCTGGCAACTGAGCGACGACCGCGTGTTCATGGTCGCGTCCGAAGCCGGCGTGTGGGATGTCGAGACCGCGCGCATCCTCGCCAAGGGCAAGCTCGGCCCGGGGCAGATGATCGCCGCGGATCTCCAGACCGGCCGGCTGCTCGACAGCGAAGCGATCGACCAGATCAACCGCGCCCGCGCGCCGTACAAGCAGTGGCTCAAGCAGGGCATGACCTACCTGCACACCGAACTGGTCGACCCGAACCTCACCGCGGTGCCGTTCGACGCGAGCACGCTCTCGGGTTTCCAGAAACTCTTCCAGCTCACCCGCGAGGAGCGCGAGCAGATCCTGCGCCCGCTGGCCGAAACCGAGCAGGAAGCCGTGGGTTCGATGGGCGACGACGTGCCGATGGCGGCGCTGTCGGGCCACGTCCGGCCGCTGTACGACCGCTTCCGGCAGGCGTTCGCGCAGGTGACCAATCCGCCGATCGACTCATTGCGCGAAGACTGCGTGATGTCGCTCGCCACCCAGATCGGCGAGGAAGGCAATCTGTTCGTCGACGGCCCGGACCAGGTGCGGCACGTGATGCTGAACTCGCCGGTGCTGTCGCAGCGCAAGCAGCGGCAGCTGTTGCTGCTGCCGGAATTCCGCGATTCGCACCGCTATCTCGATCTGAATTTCACCGCAGAGGAAGGCCTGCGCGCGGCGCTGCTGCGGCTGTGCGCGGACGCGGAAGCCGCGACCCGCGCCGGCGTGAAACTGCTGATCATCAGCGACCGCCGCCCGCGGCGCGATCACCTGCTGGTGCACGCGCTGCTCGCCACCGGCGCGGTGCATCAGCATCTGGTCCGCATCGGCCTGCGCTGCGGCGCCAACCTCATCGTCGAAACCGGCACCGCGCGCGATCCGCATCACTTCGCGTGCCTGATCGGCTACGGCGCCACCGCGGTGTATCCGTATCTCGCCTACCAGACCCTGCACGACCTCGGCGAACGCGGCATCTTGAAAACAAAACACGGCGAAGTCGCGCAGATCGGTCGCAGCTACCGGCGCGGCATCAAGAAGGGCCTGCTGAAGATCATCTCGAAGATGGGCATCGCCACCATCGGCAGCTATCGCGGCGCGCAGTTGTTCGAGATCGTCGGCCTGGACCGCGAGATCGTCGACCTGTGCTTCACCGGCACGCCGTCGCGGATCGGCGGCGCCACCTTCGCTTCGCTGCAGGAAGAAACCGCGCATATCGCGACCCGCGCCTGGGACAACAACGTGCTGCCGGACATCGGCGGCCTGCTGCAGTACACGCCGAACGGCGAATACCACCAGTACAACCCCGACGTGGTCACCACGCTGCAGCGCGCGGTGCGCAGCGGCGCGCGCGACGACTGGAACGCCTACGCCGACGCGGTGAACTCGCGGCCGCCCGCGGCATTGCGCGATCTGCTCGCGTTCGACACTTCGAAGACGACCGCCATCCCGCTCGACGACGTGGAACCCATCGAAGCCATCGTCAAACGCTTCGACACCGCGGCGATGAGCCTCGGCGCCCTGTCGCCCGAAGCGCACGAAGCGCTGGCGATCGCGATGAACCGCCTCGGCGGCCGCAGCAATTCCGGCGAAGGCGGCGAAGATCCGCTGCGCTACGGCACCGGCAAGGTCTCGAAGATCAAACAGGTCGCCTCCGGCCGCTTCGGCGTGACGCCCGAATATCTGGTCAACGCCGAAGTGCTGCAGATCAAGGTCGCGCAGGGCGCCAAGCCCGGCGAAGGCGGCCAGCTGCCCGGCCACAAGGTCAACGAGCTCATCGCGCGCCTGCGTTACGCGCGGCCGGGCATCGGCCTGATTTCGCCGCCGCCGCATCACGACATCTATTCGATCGAGGATCTCGCGCAGCTGATCTTCGATCTGCGTCAGGTCAATCCCGAAGCGCTGATCTCGGTGAAGCTGGTCGCGCATGCCGGCGTTGGCACGATCGCGTCGGGCGTCGCGAAAGCCGGCGCCGACCTCATCACCATTTCCGGCCACGACGGCGGCACCGGCGCCAGTCCGATCTCGTCGATCCGCTACGCCGGCACACCGTGGGAACTGGGCCTGTCCGAAGCGCGGCAGTCGCTGATCGCCAACGGCCTGCGCGACCGCGTGATCGTGCAGGCCGACGGCGGCATGAAAACCGGCCTGGACGTGATCAAGGCCGCATTGCTCGGCGCCGAGTCCTTCGGCTTCGGCACCGCGCCGATGATCGCGCTGGGGTGCAAATACCTGCGCATCTGCCATCTCAACAACTGCGCCACCGGCATCGCCACCCAGGACGACAAACTGCGTGTCGATCACTTCACCGGCCTGCCCGAGCGCGTCGAGAATTTCTTCCGCGGCCTCGCCGAGGAAGTGCGCGGTTATCTCGCGCAGTTGGGCGCGCGTTCGATCGAAGAGATCGTCGGCCGCACCGAATTGCTGCAGCAGACCGAAGGCACCCTGCCCGCGCATCGCCTGCTGGATCTGTCGCCGCTGCTCGCGCACGAAGGCCTGACTGCGGGCGGACACTGCGGCGTGCGCGCGCCGCAGCCGGCGCCCACCGGCCTCGCCGCGCAGCTCGAACACGATCTGGCCGACGCCATCGCCCACAAGCGCGGCAGCGAAGCGTTCGATGCGCCGCTGCGCTACGCCATCCGCAACACCGACCGCAGCATCGGCGCGCGCCTGTCCGGCCGCATCGCCCGCGCGCACGGCAACCACGGCATGCACGATGCGCCCATCGCCCTGCATTTCGACGGCAGCGCCGGGCAGAGCTTCGGCGCATTCCTTGCCGGCGGCCTGCAGCTGGACCTCGAAGGCGAAGCCAACGACTACGTCGGCAAGGGCATGGCCGACGGCCGCATCGTCATCCGCCCACCGCGTAACGCACGCTACCTCGCGCACGAGTCGACGATCCTCGGCAACACCTGCCTCTACGGCGCCACCGGCGGCGAACTGTACGCCGCGGGCCGCGCCGGCGAACGCTTCGCGGTGCGCAATTCCGGCGCGCTCGCGGTGGTCGAAGGCGCGGGCGATCACTGCTGCGAATACATGACCGGCGGCGTGGTCGCAGTGCTCGGCCGCACCGGCCTGAACTTCGGCGCCGGCTTCACCGGCGGCATGGCCTACGTGCTGGATCGCGACCGCGATTTCGTCGATCGCTACAACCACGAACTCATCGACATCCTGCGCATCAACGCCGAGGGTTTCGAGCACCACCGCTCGCATCTGCAGGATCTGCTCGAAACCCACATCCGCCACACCGGCAGCGCGCACGCGCAGGGCATCATCGACAACTTCCGCGATCACCTCGGCAAATTCTGGCTGGTCAAACCGAAGGCGGTGAGCATCGAAACCCTGGGCGAAACCCTGCGGAGAGCCGCGTGATGCGAATCAATGCACGCATCCACGTAGGAGGGGCTTCAGCCCCGAGCTCCTCCCGGACGGTCGCCTCGATCTCCACCCCGATATTCGCCGCGATGTGCATGCGGACAATCAAGAGCTCGGGCCTGAAGGCCCTCCTACGAAAAGCCTGGCGGCACGCATGAGCAAGAAAACCCCACAGGCCTTCCTGCAATCGCAGCGGCAGATGCCCGAGCGCGTCGCGCTGGATCTGCGCCAGCACGGCGACTGGAACGAACTCTACGGCCGCTTCGAGGACGCCGAAGCGAAGAAACAATCCTCGCGCTGTCTCGACTGCGGCAACCCGTACTGCAGCTGGGGCTGCCCGCTGCACAACTACATCCCGCAGTGGCTGGAACTCGCGCGCGAAGGTCGCATCCACGAAGCGGCTGCACTCTGCCACGAAACCAATCCACTGCCCGAGATCTGCGGCCGCGTGTGTCCGCAGGATCGCCTGTGCGAAGGTTCCTGCACGCTCAACGACGGCTTCGGCGCGGTCACCATCGGCGCGGTCGAGAAATACATCGTCGACAAGGCGTTGACCGAAGGCTGGAACCCGGACGTGTCCACCGCGCAGCCCACCGGCAAGCGCGTCGCCATCGTCGGCGCCGGCCCCGCAGGTCTCGCCTGCGCCGATCGTCTCGCGCGCGCGGGCGTGCAGGCGGTGGTGTTCGACCGCTATGAGCAGATCGGCGGCCTGCTGCAGTTCGGCATCCCCAGTTTCAAGCTCGACAAATCGGTGATCGCGACGCGCCGCGGCGTGCTCGAAGGCATGGGCGTGGAATTCCGCCTCGGCGTGGAGATCGGCCGCGACATCTCGATCGACGCGCTGCTCGCCGACTTCGACGCGGTGTTCCTCGGCCTCGGCAGCTATCGCTACACCGACGGCGGCCTGCCCGGCCAGGACCTGCGCAACGTACTGCCGGCGCTGCCCTTCCTGGTGCAGAACGGCCGCATCGTGGTCGGCACCGACAACAACCAGAGCCGCCCCATCGCCGGCTGGGAAGACCAGCTCGCCCTGCCCGACCTGCGCGGCAAGCGCGTGGTCGTGCTCGGCGGCGGCGACACCGGCATGGACTGCGTGCGCAGCGCCGTGCGCCTGGGCGCGGCGCAGGTCAGCTGCGTGTATCGCCGCGACGAAGCCAGCATGCCCGGCTCCGCACGCGAGGTCGCCAACGCGCGCGAGGAAGGCGTCCGCTTCCTGTTCCAGCGCGCGCCGCTCGCACTCGTCGACGATGGCGACGGCAACGTCCGCGCCGTGCGCGTCGCCGAAACGCAGCTCGGCGAACCCGACGCCCGCGGCCGCCGTCGCCCCGAACAGGTCCCCGGCAGTGAAACCGACCTCGATGCCGACATCGTCATCATCGCTTTCGGCTTCCAGCCCGACCCGCCCGCATGGCTCGCCGCGCATGGCATCGCATTGCATGACGACGGCCGGGTGAAGGTCTTTCCGGCACCGCCGCCACATCATCCGGTACGTATCGATCCTGCGAATCCGGTGTATCCGTATCAGACTGCGAACAAGCGCATCTTCGCTGGTGGGGATGGGGTTCGGGGTGCGGATCTTGTGGTGACTGCTGTACAGGAGGGGCGAGATGCGGCGGGGAGTATTGTGCGGTTTCTCGCGGCTGTGTAGCTGGGTTTAGGGCGAGTTCGAGATCGCTGCGCGCTTTTATTTCTGTCATTCCGAACGGGGGCGATGCATGTGGAGGGATCTGTTTTGCTTGGAGATGAGGGATACAAGCTGGTGGTTCTGGCAGGTAGTGGCGGCGTTGACAGATATTGAAGCTGAGGCGGAGACTCGGGGTTATGCCTCGCTTTAGGGTCTAATCTTAGCTAGGCACGCCATCAGCATCAGGGGAGCCAGATGAATCCGACAACCATAGTCACTGTTGCAGTTATTGCATTACTTGCATTTTTGATCGGCTGGCTTGTCTCTAGGCGGCGAGAGCCTGGGCAGACTGTCACACACCACCATTTTACTCTTGAAGAGATAAGGGAGATGGGTGAGATTTCCGTATTGAACGCCTACATCAAAGAGGTAGTTACGGAAAAAATCCCGATGACGAGATGGACACACACTTCGGAAGGAAAAATACTGCTTATCTGTGACTTTGATGTTGAGTTCAGGTACAACCTAACCAGGACGGAGTTCTCGACCATCTCAGATGGATCAACCGTGATCACGCTGCCTCCGCATACTGTAAAAGTCATACAAAAGGACGTGGATTGGTATCACGAAGAAAAAGTAACTTCTCTGGGAGTCATGGGAGAAGACATAACAACGCAGCAGAGAACCGAGCTACAAAGAAAGGCACGTGACCGCGCCCTTGAACAAGCAGGCGTCTTGAAGAAAGATTTGTCGGACAAGGTTCAAAGATCAGCAAAAAATACAATTGGCAGTTTTCTCAAAAGCAGCGGCTCAACAAATTTCAACATTCAATTCGCAAACATAGATGATGTAAGAGCGGACATCACCACAGCGCATGAAACGCTAAGCGCTGCAAGCGACAATCCTGCGCGCGCCTAACAGTTCGTTCAAGCCGATCCCGCATCGTGGCGTCAGCAACTTGCCTGCGCTACGCTAGCACGCGTCCGCCGCACCGCAACAGTGCGGCTTAACTCAGGCGTTAGCGCACACGAGAATATGCATGGTTATCGATAATAATGACTCAACAGCAGAACTGCCAGAAGATCCAGTCTTCGGCCGTATCAATCGGTTGATGCACTTGACTCGCAAAGAAGACGAGCGCGGCTTGGTGCTGTCTGTCGCAGCTTTCTCCGAAGATATTCTAGGCCGCCTCCTTCTTGCCTATCTGCGTCCTGGAAAGTCTGGGCCAGAACTTATAGAAGGATTTAATGCTCCCCTTGGCACATTCTCTTCGCGTATTAAAGCATGCCACGCATTTGGAGTTATCTCAGACTGCCAAAAGCACGACCTTGAAATTACGCGGAAGATAAGGAATGAGTTTGCCCATAACTGGGAAGGGTGTTCCTTTGAAAAGCAAAAAGTCCGCGATCTTGCGCTAGGTATGAGAGATAATCGGCTAAGCAAGCAGCAGGCTACCGAACCGCTCCAACGGTTTCGAAACGCTATGCACTGTGTGCTCGTGGAGCTTAGCTACCTGCAGAGCACCGTAGGACCAGGCCGCAAGATCGCCCCCCTTGTGTCTACTCATTTAGGGCTGGAGCCTTACACCGGCGCGCTCTAACAATTCAATCAAGCCGCTGCACAGCGTGGCATCGACCACATGCCTACACTACTCCGTGTGGGCGGATTAACTCAGACTACGGGCAATTGAAGACATAGGCGTTGAGCCACACAATAATCGTCAACCATAACTCCGCAGGTCTACCAACCGCCACTGGTCAAGCTGGGAGTTCAAAAACTAGCGATCAACACCTGTGTGCCTTACTATAGTGCAGTGCACGCACAAGGAGACCAACAATTGATTCAGGCAGAAGCTATGCGGGACTATATTGCTCGCTACCGGCATAAGGCCTCCCTTCTGGCGCGCATTCATTCTCGACTAGCTAACAAGAATAGCTACTGGGACTTGGGTCACACTTGCGCCATCGTCCTACTGACGGGATTGATAACATTCCTTGGGTTTATCGGCACTGATCGTATTCTTGACGCGATCGGAACTGAAGCGTCAATCCCGCATGCTCCCATAGCCGCTTCAACAGCGTCTTCTGGATTGGTGACCACAGCCGTCCCTCCCGCAGAATTTAGTCCTCTCGCTCGAAAAGTAAAGTTCGACTTCTGGTTCAATATTGGTGTGTTGCTCCTCTTCGTCGCGTCCTTATTGAATTTGATCTTTCGCTGGAAAGAACGCTACACAGCGCATTTTAACGGGGTTGTGAAGCTGCGCCAGTTTATTGGCTGGCTTGACGAGATGACACTCCTCGGAATGTCATCGCTCGACACAGGAAAGCTTAAACACATTCGGCATCAGTATGAGTCAATAGTTGAACTCCTCCCACCGAACAGTGATAGGGACTACGCTCGTGCGAAGCGCCACACTATTCAAGCACCGGCTCCTTCCTCGACCTTGGATGGTTCACTGCATCAGGAGAAACTCGACGACGAGCAGTTCATACTGAAACTCGTTCGCAGTTCGCCTGCAACCATGGAGGTCCTACGCGCTGCAGCGCTCATGTCGCCGTCGTTGTGGCTTGGTGGTGGATCAGTGCGGACGCTGGCGTGGAACTACTTGACGGGCCGGGCAGAAGACGTCCACGACTACGACGTCGTGTATTTTGATGATCAGAAGCTCGACGAAGCGCAAGAGAAAACCATCGAGGCTAAACTTAGGGCCCAGTTGCCTCGAACAATCAAGATATCGGTCAAAAATCAGGCTCGCATGCACATGGTCAACGGAGAACCTAAGCGGTTTTCACTTGAAGAAGCCATTGCGAACTGGCCAGAGCGTGCGACTTCAACTGCGATGCGACTAGACAGCCAGGAGCGGCTGCTTGTGATAGCACCCTACGGCTACGAGGACGTGCTCGATTTGGTTGTGCGACCAACGCCTTACCACTCAATCAATCCCACAGCGTTCAATCGGCGACTCTCGCAGAAGAACTGGAAGAAGCACTGGCCCGAACTGGACGTCAAAGCCTCTGGGTAGCTCGTGGGGTGGGGTAAGCGCAGCGCAACCCCACCATGAATAGCCGATGTCGCTTGATGTTCTCGGGGTCTGATGCGTCGGGATGGTGGGGTGCGCTGCGCTTACCCCACCCTACGATCTGCATCTCTTGCTGTTACAGCGGATGAGATTTGCGACAACGACAAACAGGTCCCTCGCCTGCGGCTCGGGATGACAGCGGTGAGGGAATCGTAGACCCGGAGGGCGGCGCACAGAGCCTGCCCCGCGAAGGCAGGGGAGGTGCGCCGTTTTTCGACGTGGCAGGATGCCGCATCGAAAAAATCTCAGCCAACTTGCCGATGGCAGATTTGCCTCGGCACTAGAGAGCGTTCTTTGGTTACTTTCTTGACTCGCGCCTATGGCGCTCGCCCCCGTATCAAGTACGGGGCAGGCACTTCGGGCCGGCTTCGCCGTTCGCGCCGCACGCGGCGCAGTGCGACAAAGAAAGTGTGACGCGCCAGCGCGGAAGCTCTGCAGTTGCTTCTTTGATGGGTATCGCTGCCATCGATTGCCGAACGTCGCTGCAGATTGCAGTTCGTCGCTTCGCCTATGGCGGGTTGGAACCCGCCCTACAAGAGCTGTAAAGCAGATCCCTCGCTACAAAATTCCAAACTCAACACATTCATCAATGCATGGCAAAAAGCTGGATCCCGGCCTTCGCCGGGACGACAGTCGAAAGAACAAGGGAGTACGGAAGACTTCAGGTGTTTCGCGGAAACCGGTTCAGGTCCCTCGCCTACGGCTCGGGATGACAGGAATTAGAGACGCGCAAATTCGGGAAGCGCAGCAACAGAGCAAAACCGCCTTCGACGGTTCCGCCCTACACCAGACGATCGAAAAAGATCTGCGCCTGCCGGTGCAGGCGATCCAATTGTCCGGCGTCGACGCGCGCAAAGACACGCGCGGACCATGCATGCTCGCGAAAAGCCGGCCCGATCTCGACGCGGATCACCACATGCCCGCAGCGATCCGTTTCGGCGGAGAGCGCGAGATCGCCCTCCAACGAACGCCATTCGATGGAACCTTCCCAGCCGCGCCATCGATCTGCCAGACCGCGGAAGAAATCCACGGGATCCGAGAAGGTCGCATCGATCGGAATTTCGGCAACCATTCCGTCCTGCGCCAACTTAACGATGAACCCGCACATATCGACGCTTTCGTCTCGGCGGAAGTCCTCGAAGACCGCGACCGCGTCATCGCCGAGCGGAAACGCGTTCATCGTTTCATTGGTCCGGACAGCGGCTCACCGCCCGCCACGCACCTGGATGAATTCCAGAAACTCCGCACGCGTCCGCGCATCCTCGCGGAACGTGCCGAGCATCTTCGACGTCACCATGCTGACCCCGCGCTTGTGGATCCCGCGTGTAGTCATGCACTCGTGCGCGGCTTCGATCACCACGCCGACGCCGCGCGGCTGCAGCGCGTCCTCGATGCAGGCCGCGATCTGCGCGGTCATCTTTTCCTGCACCTGGAAGCGGCGGGCGTAGGCTTCGACCACGCGCGCGAGTTTGCTGATGCCGACGACGCGGCCCCGCGGCAGGTAGCCGACGTGGGCCTTGCCGATGATCGGCGCCATGTGGTGTTCGCAGTGGCTCTCGAATTCGATGTCGCGCAGCACGACCATTTCGTCGTAGCCGGCGACTTCCTCGAAGGTACGCTTCAGATACTCCTCCGGGTCCATCGCGTAGCCGCTGAACCAGTCGCCGTAGGCCTTGGCGACGCGTTTGGGGGTGTCGAGCAGGCCTTCGCGGGTGGGGTCGTCGCCGGACCAGCGCAGCAGGACGCGCACCGCGTCTTCGGCCTGGGTGCGGCTGACGCCGTGACGCTGGTCGTCGGCCGGCGGCGCATCAGGGATAGGGGTGGCGGCGTCGGGGGACGCGTCGTCGTGGTCGGCGGAGCACATGGCGGAGGTCTCGGTCGGTAAGCGGAGATGGTAGCGCGGCAGGCGATCGCCTACCGCGATGTCTACGTGTGGGCGCGGCCCGCGGATGCAGGCCGGAGCGCGCGCAGCCGCGCATCCAGGCCGGAGTCGCGCCAGGTGCGGCGTTCCAGGGCGCGATCCAGCGCCTCGGGCTTGGCCCATAGCCAGACGCGACGACGGGCGCGGGTGAGCGCGGTGTACAGCAGTTCGCGCGAGAGCACGCGCGCGTCGGCATCGGGCAGGATCAGGAACACGCTGTCGAATTCCGAACCCTGCGCCTTGTGGACGGTGGTGACGTAGGCCGAGGCGTGGGCGGGCAGCTGCGCGGGGCGCCATGCGCGCAAGCCCTGCGCGGTGTCGAACCACACCGCGGTGTCGCCCTGCGCATCGCGCCAGACCACGCCGAGATCGCCGTTGTAGAGGCCGTGACGTTCGCTGTTGGCGGCAATCATCAGCAGCCGCCCGTGGAAGTACGGCGTGCGTGCGCCGAGTTCGGCCGCGCACCATGCGTTCCAGTGTTCGGCGCCGAACGGCCCGCGCCGCAGCGCGGTGAGCACGCGCAGCGCCGATGCGCGCGACAGCGCCTGCCGGGGATCGTCGGCATCGCGCACGGCCGCGTAGGCCGGCAGCGCTTCGAGACGCATGGCGTCGGCCAGCGCGGCGGCATCGCCGTGGCGCCAGACCAGGGTTCGGTCGTCGTCACGCAACCGCGCGAACACCGTGTCGCGATCGCCCTGCTGCATCGCTTCGGCCAGCGCCTGCAGCGCGACCGCATCGGCCTGTCGCCATCCGCGCAGCAGATGCACGCGCGCGCCGGCGAGCGGTGCCGGCTCGGCATTCGTATCGGTGGCCGATGGTACGGACACACCGAGCATGGCGCTGGCGAAGTCCGCGTCCGGCGCCGTCAGCGCGAGTCCATCGCCGCAGGCCGCGCACAGGCCGCCGAGCACATCGCCGGCTTCGACCGCGGGTAGTTGATCGGGATCGCCGAGCAGCACCAGCGTCGCGTGCTCCGGTACCGCCGCGACCAGTTTCGCCATCAGCGGCAGATCGACCATCGAGGCTTCGTCGACGACCACGATGTCGTAGGGCAAGGGATGCGTTGCGTCGTGGCGGAACGACACCCGCCCCGGCTGCGTGCCCAGTAGACGATGCAGGGTGCGCGCCTGTCGCGGGATGGCGTCGGCGATGTCGGCGTCGACACGGCCGGCGGCGAGATCGGCGCGGACCACGCCATCGATCGCTTCGCCCAGCCGCGCCGCGGCGCGTCCGGTGGGCGCGGCCAGCGCGATCCGCGGAGGCGGCGCGTTGCGCATACGCGCCGCCTCCACCTGCAGCGCGAGCAGCCGCGCCACCGTGGTGGTCTTGCCGGTGCCGGGGCCGCCGGTGACCAGCAGCAAGCGACGACGCAGCGCCATCGCCGCGGCCAGCGCCTGACGGTCGAGATCGTCGTGTGTCGCCGCTTCATCGCGCAGGAACAGACGGCGCAGCGCGGACGACAGCGCGGCCGCGTCGTCGAAGTCAGACGTGAGCTGCGCGCGTCGATGCAGCGATTCGGCCAGCGCCTGCTCGTAGCGCGCATAACGCCGCAGTGCGATGCGTCCGTGCGCGAACGCGAGCAGCGCGCCCGCATCGCCTGCGTTCTCGGCATGCGCGACGCAGGCGCTGGCGTCGAGCGCAGTGGCCCAGTCGTCGGCGTCCGGCAGCTGTGCGCTGGTGCCCAGCGCATCCAGCAATCTGTCCGCGTCGTTCAAGGCGAAACTGCTGTGGCCCAGCGCCACCGCGCGCATCGCCAGCGCGCCGGCCAGCGCGACCGTCGCGGGAGCGCGCAGGCGGTCGCGAAGCAGCGCGGCGAAATCGAGATCGATCCCGCGCAGCGCGCCCTCGGCCTGCAGGCGCAGCAGTGCGCGCGCGGCGATGGCATCGGGATGGGTCGCGGGTAAGCTGCCGCTCATCGACGATCCTCCGTCGCGCCGTCGAACAGCGCATCCAGCGCCGACAGCAGGGCCGGCGACACGGGATCGATATGCACGCCGGAACGCGAAGCCCCGGCATCGATACCCTCGTCCTCGCGCAGATCGATCCCGCGCAGGAACAGATACACCGCACCGCCGACATCGCGCGCATCGTCGTAGTCGGCGCCGCGCCGCAGTTTCAGCCAGCGGCGCAGCGCGACCAGATAGATCAGGTACTGCAGATCGTAGTCCTGGTGGCGGATCGCGCGACGCAGGCTGTCGGGGTCGTAGCCGGGCAGGCGATTGGTCTTGTAGTCGAGCACGTAGTGACGGCCGGCGGGGTCGCGATACACGAGATCGATGAAGCCGTGCATCAGGCCGTCCAGCGTCGCCTGCGCGGGTTTGCGTGCGCGCGGGTAGCCGTGCGCGTCCAGCAGCGCGTACACGGCGTCGATGCGCGTCGGCCGCAGCCGGAAGTGGAACGCCATTTCGCGGATCTGCATCGACGCCGGCAGCGTGCACAGGCGCACATCGCCCGGCAGTCGCGCGTTCAGCGCGCGCGACACCAGCCGCGCGGTCTGCGCCAGATGCGCGGGCGTGGCCGCCAGCCCCTGGCGCAGCAGCGCGCGTTCCAGTGGTTCGCGCTGGCTGTCGGGCCAGCGGTCGTCGAGCAGCGTCGCCTGCGCGTCGGCATCGCGCCGCCATGCGTCGGCGTCGGCGGTCTCCAGCACCGCGTGCACCGCGTTGCCGAACGCGGTGCCGCCGAGACTCGCGGCCTCGACCTCTTCGTCCGGAATCGCGATCGATTCGTCCTCCGCGCCGCGCATGACTTCGACGTCCTCGCTGTGCGCATGCAGCGAGGAAAAGCTGTGCAGGCGCGCGTCGTTGGTGAAGCGTCGGCGCGCTTCGCGGACGGGCGGCGATGGCGCGGGCGCGGTGCCGCGATTTGCGACTTCGGCGACAGCGTGCGCGATGGCGGACGGCAGCGCGGCCGTATCGACATCACGTATCGCGATGCCCGCGTCCTGCGCCGACAGCGCATCGAGCCGGGCGCGCATGCCCGCGGCGTCCAGCGTGTCGGCCTTGCGGCCCATGCGCGCGCCGTCGTGCAGCAGCCAGTGCAGTGCGGTGTCCTCGGTGCTGCCGTTGCGGCTCCACACCGCGTGGATCGCGTATTTGGCGCGGGTCAGCGCGACGTACAGCAGACGCTGGGCTTCGGCATAGTCTTCGTCGTCGGCGATTTTTTTCGCATCGATATCGGGCGACGCCGGCAGTGCCTTCGCCACCCACGCGCGCGCCGGGCCCGCGGCATCGAGATGGAAGTCGTGGACCCGCAGCGACGACGGCGGCGGCTCGCTCGACCGCGCCACGAACGGCAGCACCACCACCGCGTATTCCAGGCCCTTGGCCTTATGCATGGTGGTGATCTGGATCAACCCGGCATCGGCCTCCAACCGCAGTTGGCGGCTGTCGTTCTCGCGGGTGCTGGCGTCGGCCTGCGCGGCGAACCAGCGCAGCAGTTCGGCCGGGCCGTGATGCTGCGGCGCTTCGGCCTGCAGCAGCTCCAGCAGATGCAGCAGATCGGTGAGCCGGCGCGCGCCGCCGATCTCGCCCAGCCAGCGCGGCGCGGCCTGTCGCGCGAACGGCAGCAGCGCGGGCAGCGGGCCGCGGCTGCGCCACAGGGCGGCGGCGCGGTCGAAGTCGTCGATGGTCCGCGCCGAGCGCTGCGTATCGCTGTCGAAGGCCTCGATGGCCGCCGCGTCGAAGCCCAGCAGCGGCGTCGCCAACGCGGCGCGGAACAAGCCCGGACTGCCGGGTTCGGCCAGCGCGCGCAGCACGGTCTGCAGCATGCCCGCGGCTTCGCTGTCGAACACGCCGTCCTTGCTGAGCAGCGCCGCCGGCAATCCGGCGACTGCCAGAGCGCGATGCATGCGCAGCGCCTCGTCGTTGCTGCGCGTGAGCACCGCGATGTCGGACGGCCGCAGCGGCTCACCGCGAAGCGTGGCGTGCGCGAGCAGATCGGCGATGGCCGCCACTGCAGTCGCACACAGCAACGGCAGCTCGTCTTCCTTGCCGCGGAAGCCCTTGTAGGCATTCGAAGATGCATGCTGGGTCTTGTCGGGCGCGGGCGGCGGCAGCCAGTGCAGGGTCAATGCGGGCACCGGCGCGTCGTCGAGGCGCAAGTCGGCGTCGGCCGCGCTGCCGGCGGCGCGCAACGAATGAAATTTGATATCTGGATTACGGAACGGTTGATCGTTTGCAGTAAACAAAGTCTCCAGAGTTCGCAGCACTGCGGGCCGGGAACGATAGTTGGCATAAAGCTCGTATTCGCCGGCTGGCTCACCAGCTTTCGCCTGTTCACGGACTATTTCGCGCGCGCGCAGATACGTCGCCAGATCGCCGCCGCGGAACCGGTAGATCGCCTGCTTGGGATCGCCGATCAGGCACAGCAATCGCTGCTCTGGATCGCTCGCGTCGTGGATGCGGCTGAAGATGTCCCACTGCCGCGGATCGGTGTCCTGGAATTCGTCGATCAACAGCAGCGGCCAGCGTTCGGCGAGCGCGGCGGCGAACGCGGGATCCTCGCTGGCGCGCCAGACTTCTCCGATCAACTGATCCTGAGTGCGTTCGCCGCGCAGGTTCATCTGTGCCGCGAAACGCGACTGTGCGTCGTCGCGCAGCGCGTGCAGTGCGGCGGCAGCGTCGGATTCGTCCGCGCGCGGCAACGTCGTGCGCGCCGGGTCGCAGAGTTTCGGCAGATCCTTCGCCAGCGCGGCGGGATGCGACCAGACCTCGCGCAGCAGCGCGTACTGCGCGGGATCGCCGTCATCGCCGGCCGCGCGGCGCCACAGCTGCGCCGCGACTTCGTCCCAGGCGTCGGGCGCGCCGTCGACCAGTTCGACATCGGCCAGCAGTCCCGCGCGGAAACCGAATTCGCGCAGCGCACGCTGGCAGAAGCCGTGGATGGTGGCGATCAGCGCCTCGTCCAACTGCGCCAGCGCCGCGCGCAGTCGGTCGCGCAACGTTGCGGCGTCGACCGATGCACTCGCCTGCGCGAGTACGGCTTTCGCGGCATTCGCTTCGCTGTCGTCGTCGCGCGTCGCTGCGCTGTCCAGCACTTTCTGCGCGGCCAGCAAGCGTTGGCGCAGGCGTTTGCGCAGCTCCTGCGTGGCCGCGCGGGTGAAGGTGACCGCCAGCAGCTGCTGGATCGGCACGCCGCGCTCCAGCAGCAGGCGCAGCAGCACCGTGACGAGCGTGAAGGTCTTGCCGGTGCCCGCGCTGGCTTCGATCAGGCGCAGCCCGTGCAGCGGCAGCGCGAGGCCGAGATCGCCGCTGTCGCCGGCGGGCGGCGGGCGATGATCGGACGCGCTCATGCCTGCGTCTCCAGCGCATCGAAGATCGCGCGTGCGGTCGCGCCGAAATCCCGCGCGCGCGCGCTGTCGACCGCATCGAACAAACCCTGCGGGCGAAACGCGAGCGCAAGCCATGCGTCGGCGGATTCGCCGCGATAATCGCCGAATCCCGGCGTGAACGCCTGCTGCGCCGCCGTCCAGGCCGCGGCGTGATCGGGCGGTTGCTTCGCGTGGAATTTTTCGACGTAGGCCCAGCCCGCCTTCGGCGCGAACGGCAGCGGTTCGCTTTGGCCACGGCGCCACAGCGCGAGGAGCGCATTCAATCGCGTCAGCGCGATGTCGCGGTCGATGCCTGCAAACGTCTGGATCGCGATCGGCGGCAAATCATCGGCCGCATCGCCGGTTTTCTTTTTGCCGCTCTTGGCTTCGCCCTCGCCCACCAGCACGGTGCGCGCATCGGCGCCGTGCACGGACGCCAGCAGCAGATGATCGATGCCCGCGCGCAGCCGGCGCTTGCCTTCGAGCTTGCCGGCTTCGAGGATCAGCCGCAGCGGATGGCCGTCGGCGTCGCGATGCACGTCGTCGAAACGGAACGCGACCGGCGCCGTGGCTTCGGCGACTTCGCGCGGCGTCGACGCGGTCAGCACCGCGCGCGCTTCCGCGAGCAGCCCGCGCGCCAGCGGCCGGGTGTCGTCGATCAATGCGTCGCCGTCGCGGCCCGGCGGGAGTTCGGCGCGTGCGCGCATGCGGCGGACGATGTCATCGTTCCCGTCGTCGCCCTGCTGCGGATCGTCCGCAGTCAAGGCCGCGATCACCGCATAGCGGCGCAGCGCATCGCGACCCTGCGGTTCGCGGTCGTCCAGCATTTCTTCGCGGGTGATCAGCCGCAGGCCCAGTCGATCCTGCAGCCAGGCTTTTGCCGGATTCGCGAAGAACGCCTGTAGCGCGTTGCGATCTGGCGGCTCGAGCAGTTCGGGCGCATCCATCGCCAGCGGCGCGGTCACGAACGGCGGCTCGTTCGCCTGCACGACCGCAGCCGCAGGCATCGCCCATTCCTTCCGATACGAGAACCGCCGCGGCTCGACGCCGCCGTCGTCGCCCGCGCCGAACGCGCGCGGCGAGAACGGCTGCAGCGGATGCTGCACGCACAGATGTTCGCGAACAGGTTCGCCGTGCATGCGCTCGACCGCGTCCAGCAGTTCGGCGATCACCGGCGACGGCTCGCGCACGCTGCCGTCGCGCGCGTCGCTGCCGCCGTAGCTGAGATAGAACACGTCGCCGGCCGCGCACAGCAATTGCAGGAACAGGAAGCGGTCGTCGTCGCGCACCGAGCGGTCGCCCGGATAACGCGGCGCGCGGCCCTGGATCGCGTCGACCAGACGATTGATGTCGTCGGCCGGTTCGCGGCGCGGGTAGGCGTCGGCGTCCAGCCCGAGCAGGCAGATCGCGCGGAACGGCACCGTGCGCAGCGGCACCATGCCGGCGAAGGTCACGCCGCCGGACAGCCACGGGCGATGCGGCGACGGCAGCGTCAGCGCGTCGCGCAGCGCGCGACGCACCAGCAGCGCCGGCAGTGCGCCCGCGTTCGCGGCTTCGCTGGCGAAATCGTCCAGCGTTTCCAGCAGCAGGCGTCGCGCCTGGGCTTCGGCGTCGTCCTGCGGCACCGGCGCCAGCGACGCCTGCAGCCAGCCCGCGAGGCGCGCGCGCCATTCGGCCGCGGGATGCGATTCGCGCATCCACGCGGCGAGTTCGCGCAGCCGGCGGTAGAACGCCAGCGCGCGATCCAGCGTATCGGCGTCCGCGCCTTCCAGTTGTGAATACGGTGCGATGAGTTCTGCGCCCGCGACCGAGGCCTCCGCGCCGTCGCCCGCGGCATAACCGCTGAGCAGGCGGTCGATGCCGAAATCGAAGCTGTATTCGCGCCAGCGGCCGGCACCGGCGCGTTCGCGCGCGTGCTCGTCGTCGCCCCAGCGGATGCCGGCGGCGGCGAACCAGCCGTCGATGCGCGCGCGCTGCGCGGCGTCGAGCTGCAGCGCATGCGCAACTGCGGGCGTCGCCAGCAGATCGCGGAAGCCGCTGGCGGTGAGCGGCGCATCGGCCAGCGCCAGCACGTCGAGCAGCATCGCCACCAGCGGATGCGACTGCGCCTGCGGGCGGTCGGCCAGCGCGAACGGAATGTAGCGCGGGTCGTCCGGCGCCAGCCCGCCGAACACCGCGCGCGCCAGCGGCAGGTAGTCGGCGATATCCGGCGCCAGCACCGCGATGTCGCGCGGCTGCAGCGGCGGGTCGAAGCGCGGATCGTCCAACAGCGCGCGCAATTGATCGTGCAGCACTTCGACTTCGCGCAGCTTCGAGTGGCAGGCGTGCAGTTGCAGCGACACGTCGCCGGCATCGAACGCGGCGACGGTCGGCGCGGCGCGGTCCAGCACGTCCTGCTGCAGCCGATGCAGCAGGGTGTCGCGGCCGGGCGCGACGAACAGCTCGGTCTCGCGCTGCGGCAGCACCACGTCGTAGGAAAACAGCTGCGCGACGATCTCGCGCCCGCCCGCGCCCCAGGCGGTGAGCAGCGGGTTGTCGCGCTCGGCGTCGGCCAGCGCCGCCGACAGCGAGGCGACGCCGTCGCGACGCACCCGCTCGCGCAGCGATTCGACATCGCCCCAGTATTCGGCCGAGGGCATCGGCAGGTAGAAATCGAGCTCGATCCACTGGCCCACCACCGCCAGCATGTGCAGCACGTCGGGCGAAACGTGGATGGTGCCGAACGCGGCGACCCGCGGCGGCAGGCCGGGCGGCGCGATGCCGGCGAAGCCCTCGGCCTCGCGATCGTGACGCGTCAGCCACTCGTCGAGCAGCGTTGCGCGGTGCTGGGATCCCTTCAGCCGCTGGCGCAGGCTGCGCCAGAGCTGCGCCTGCCAGTCGTCGCGGCTGGCCGGGAGGTTGTGCTCCCAGTCGCGCAGCCAGTCGGGGCGATAGGCCTGATAGCGGTCGTAGGCGGCGGCCAAGGCATCGGCCAGCGCGTAGCGGGCCATCGCGTCGCCGATGGCGCGTTGACTGGCATCGCCCGAGTCATCGGATGCGGCCCGCTGCAGATGCCGGCGCACCGCCGGCGGCAGGGTCGCAGTGTTGTCGCCCAGCAGCGCGTACAGCTGCCAGCGCAGGCGTTCGCGATCCCAGGGCGAGGCGTCCGGCAGTTCAGGCCGCGCGGCGCGCAGCAATCGCCAGACGAATTCCGACGGCGTGCACAGATTGAGGTTGGCAGCGACGCCGTAGCGTTCGGCCAGCGCCTGCTGCAGCCAGTGCCGCAGCGCGGGCTGCGGAATCAGCACGACGTCGGCCGCCAGCGTGTCGGCCACGGCCGCCGTGGCCAGCCGCGCGCCCAGATGCGCCGCCAGGCGGTCGAGGCGATTGCCGTAGATCAGGTGGAAGCGGGCGGAGGCGGTGGGCATGGGTCCGCCATGATGCCGGAGACGCGCAGGGATGCACTTCGGTATGGCGATTGCGTAGGAGGGGCTTCAGCCCCGAGCTTGGCTTTTGATCGGATCTGCACAGCAAAGATCGGGCCTGAAGGCCCTCCTACGAAAGCGTGTGGCGCCGCTCAGCGCTGGCCGATGGGTCCGACGTAATCCATCTTGCCCAGCGGTACGCCGGCGTGGCGCAGCAGCGCGTAGGCGATGGTGCAGTGGAAATAGACGTTCGGGACGACGAACGACAGCAGGTAGCCGCGGCCGTCGAAATGCAGGTCGCCGTTGGCGCGCGTGGGCATGGTCACCGCGCGGTCTTCCGCGCCTTCGAACGCCGCCGCGGGCACGCTGGCCAGATAATCGATGGCCCGTTGCACGCGCGCGTCGAGTTCGGCGAATGTGGTCTCGGTGTCCTCGAACTTCGGGGCGTCGGTACCCGTGAGGCGCGCGGCAGCGAACTTGGCGATGTCGGTGGCGATCTGCACCTGGCGGGTCAGCGGAATCATGTCCGGCGCGAGGCGCATGCCGAGCAGGACCGCGGGATCCCAGCCGTTCGCTTCGGCGTGGGCCTGGCCCTTCTGCAGGACATGCCGCAGTTGGGTGAGGGCGCGTGCGAGGGCGGGAACGATGTCGTCGTGGATGGCGAGGCTCATGCGGCGGTGCTCCGATGCGGGCCCGCAGTGTACGGCCCGCATAGCGCGGCCGGCAGCCCGTTTCTGTGGGCCAGACAATCCCTTCGGGCGGACAATCGCGCGCGGCACCCGCCTGCGGCGTGTCGTCCGCCACGCCGCAGGCTTCACCCGGAATGCGGACGCCGCATCAGTAGCGTCTGCCGACCTCGAACTGCAGACCATGGTCGCGATCGCCGCCGCTGCCGATCAAACCGCGGTAATCGAGCTTGAACGACCAGTCGTTGTAGGCGCTGAACAGGAAGCCTGCGCCCAGCATCAGACGACTGCGGTCGAAATCGCTGGAACGGTTGCGATAGAACGGGCCGGAGGGCGCATCCGCGTACTGCATCGTCTGCGCGCCGTTGCCCTTGAAGTCGCGCTGGTATTCCAGACGCAACTGCGGCGAGAACGCGCCCCGGCCGATTTCGTGGCGGTAATCGATGCGCAGACCCGCATTGCCGGTCGTGGTCTCAACGTCCAGTTCGCCATAGGCCAGTGCGTACAGCGGATCGCCGGTTTCCGAGTAGCTGTCCAGGGTCGCCTGCGCGACATCCATCCGCGCGTAGGGCGTGAACTGCCAGTTCCCGCGCCGGATGTCGGCGCCGGTCGATAGCGAGCCGAACCACTGCGTGCCGTCGCGGCTGCTGTCGATGTTGCTGCTGTCGTTGGCCGCGACGTGCCGGCGCAGGTCGTAGCCCAGCGACTGGTAGCCCAGCAGCATGTCCACGAACCAGCGATCGCCCGGGCTGTAGCTTGCGTACACCGCCAGCGTGAACGCGTCGGCTTCGCCGCGGCTGCCGTTGTCGCCGATATCGCTTTCGTCACGGCCATAGCCCACGCCGCCGCCGAACGCGAACGCATCGTTGAGCCGATAGTCCGCGCCCACGCTCACGCCATCGGTCTCGAAATCGACGTTGGCGTCGCCGTTGCGGCCATCCTGGTTGCCGGAGCGGATCATGCCGCTGGCCCAGACGCCGAACGCGGCGTTGCTCTCCTTCGCGCGCGCCTGCGGCAGGCCAGTCCCGTCAATGTCGTCGGCGCGACGCGCACAGCGGCGACCGGGCATCGCTCCGACTTGCTGCGGGCAATACGTCTGCGTCGCCGCACTCAGTCCGTTCGAGAACCCCCTGCCCTCGCCCGCGCCGTGCATGCGTTCCATGCGCTGCTGGAAGTTGCCGGTCTGGGTGGTGGCGAAGCGCTGCGCGGATTCGACCTGCGCATTCAGCAGTCCGCGCGCTTCCGCATCGCCCGAGGGATCCGGACGCGGCGCGACCTTGATGGCGATCGTCGCCACCGCCGAGGTCGACGACGCGTTGTCGAGCGTGAACGTCGCGGTCGCAACGCCTGCGTACCCGGCCGTCGGGATATACCTCAGCCTGTAGCGCGCGCCGGCATCGCTGCCCATCTGCACGATGGAGGCCGTGCCCGCACTTGCTGGCGTCAACGCCACCAGCGTCGCCGACGTGAACGGGCCGCCGGTCGCGCCTTCGGTGAGTTCGACGTCGACCGGCACGCCCGCGATCGTATCGACCGAGCGCGATCGGGCGATCGGGGTCGATGCGGTCGAGGCGGGATCGGCATCCTGCTCCGCTTGCGTCTGTACGCCGAGCGCTGCGGCGACTTCGGGAGGCGTGATCGGCGGGTCGGGACGCGGCGCGATATCGAACGCGATCGTCGCCACCGCGGATGTCGCGAAGCCGTTGCCGAGGGTGAAGGTCACCGCTGCGGTGCCCGCGTAATCGGGCAGCGGGAAGAAGGTCATGACGTAACGTGCGTTCGCGCCGCTGCCCACCTGCGCGATATCCGCGGTACCCGAATTGGCCGGAACGATCGTCGCCAGCGTCGCCGCCGTGAACGGGCCGCCGGTGGCGCCTTCGGTCACGTCGATATCCATCGCCACGCCTGCCACCGCATGCAGGCTGCGCGATCGGGCGACCGGCATCTCGCCCACGGTCACCGTCACCGTCGCCTGCGCACTCCCGCCCGGGCCGGTCAGCGCATAGGTGAACGTGTCCGTGCCAGCGAAGTCCGGGTTCGGGGTGTAGACCGCGTCGAATCCCGACACCACTGCGGTGCCGCTTGCGGGCGCAGTCGCGATCGCGATCGCATCGAACGCGCCGGCATCGTTCGCGGTGACCGCGATGTTCACCGGCGTACCCGCGATGGCGATCGCGGAGTCGTCGATGGCCTGCAGCGGCGCTTCGACCACCCTCATCTCGTACAGGGCTCCGCCCGTGAACCCCAACGCATCGGTCGCGGTCACCGCGAAGATGGTGCTGCCTGCGGTGGTCGGGGTGCCCGTCAGTACGCCGCCCCGAGTCAGTTCGATTCCCTGCGGCAGCACGCCGTAGGTGATCGAGAACGCATAGGGCGCGGTGCCGCCGCTCGCGACCACGCTCTGGTTGTAGGGCATTCCACGCGTGGCGTTGGGCAGGACCGGCGGAACGACCCTGATCTCGGGCGCAAGGATGGTCAGGGTGTAAGCCTGCGTCACCGGGCCCAGACCCGAATCCGTCTCGTCGACCGCAGTGACACTGAACGCGTATGTTCCCGCCACAGTCGGGGTCCCGATCAACCGGCCGGAGGCATCGAACTGGAACTGGGGCGGCAAGACGCTTCCCTGTTCGATCGTGTAGCGGTAGGGCCCGATGCCGCCGGACGCGACGAAGGTTTGTCGATAGCCCACGCCTCCGGTGCCGACGGGCAATCCGCCTGCCGCAGGCGTCATTTGCAGCGTCGGGCCGTTGATCGTCAGCCGGTAAGGACTGGTGAACGTGCCCGGGATACCGGTGGTGCTGTCGACCACCGTGATGCTGGCGTTGAACTCGCCCACCTGGGTGGGAATGCCGTCGATCACGCCGGTGTCCGGATCCAGCTGCAGGCCGGGCGGCAGCGCGCCGCTGAGCGAGAATCGATAGGGGGCAATGCCGCCTTCGACGACGATCCGGTCGGAAAAATGCGCGTTCAGCAGCCCGTCCAGGCCGTTGCTCGACACCCTCAATTCGGGTGGGGCGATGTCGACGACGAAATCGGCGCTGACGGTCGCGGGCACGATCTGGGTGCTGTCGGTCGCCGTCAGCGTGATCGGGAAACTGCCTGCTTCGGTCGGCGTGCCGCTGATCCTGTAATCCGCGGTCAACGACAAGCCGTTCGGCAATCGACCTGCGCTCAACACAACGTTGTAAGGCTCGGTGCCGCCATACACGAAGATCGCTTCATCGAACTCAAAGCCCGCGGTTCCCTCCAATCCGAAGAGCGTACCCATCTCGAGCGTCGGCGGCTCCGCGACCAGGGTGTAGGCGCGACTCACGCTGTAGGGTCCGTCGCCGACACTGCTGTCGGTCGCGGTCACCGTGAATTCGAACGTGCCGGAGCCCCCCGAGATACCGTTGATGATGCCGGACTCGTCCAGACTCAGCCCGGGCGGCAGTGCACCGGCCGTGACCGCATAACGATAAGGTGCCGTGCCGCCGGTCGCGGGATTGAGCGTCTGCTGATATCCACTATCGAACGCCACGGCGGGAAGCGCGGTTGGCGGCAGCGCCAGCACCGGCGCGGCGACGACGATCGTATAGTCGCGACTGACCGAGAACGGGCCAACGGGGCCGGAGCTGCTATCGGTCAACGTCAGCGTGAAGTGGAAGGTGCCGGCAGCGGTCGGCGTCTCGACGATGTAATAAAGCCCGTTGTACGGGGAGCGTAGCAGCACCATCCCCGGCGGGAGTGCGCCGGCGGTGACCGCGAGCGCGGCGGGCGGCCGCCCACCCGACACCTCGACCCGCTGATCGTAGCGGAGCGCCACTTGGCCATCGGGGAACGATGTCGTCAGGATAGCGAGATCGGTGTCGTCGTTGTACACGGTGCCATCCGCGTCGCCTTCGCCGATCTCCGCATTCACCGCATCGAATAACTCCACCGAAATGCGGATGTCCGGTTCGACGCGCGTATCACCCCGCACCGGAACGGCAAGGGTCTTGAGCGTTTCGCCGGGCAGGAAAATCAGCCGGCCTTCGGTCGACGCGATGTCGTCCTCATGCTGGTCTGAGCGGTAGTCCACCGAAACGGTCTGCGCCGCGGCTTCGCTGAGCGTTACCTGGAAAATGAGCTGCACAACACCGCTGTTGCCCTCAATGACCGACGTATCCGCGATATCGATCACCGGACGGCTCGCAGCCTCGTCGCTGATCGTTCCTTTCGCCTGCAGCGCACCCGGTTCCGCGCCCACCACATCCGAGACATCGAGCTGCAGGAACTCCTCGCCTTCGGTCAACGCATCGGTCAGCGTTTCGACGGGAACCACCGCCATCCGTTCGCCGTCGGGAATCACGATGCGCGATGCGGACAAGCGCGCGTAATCGACATCGGCCAGCGCTGTGCCGTCGCCGGTGGCCACATCGAAGGACACGCCACCGGGACCCGCGGGGATATCGAGCCTTGCGACGAACTGCAGGGAACCGCCTTCGACCGCGACCGCATCGTCGACCGTCAGAGTCGGCAAGCGGTCGTCGGTCAGGATCGTGACCACGCCGCGCGCATCTTCGATGTCCGCGCCCGCCGGATTGGACAGATCCATGAAGAACGTTTCGTCGGGTTCGACGAGGCGGTCGCCGTACACGGCGAAACCGATTTCGGTCTCGCTGAAACCGGCGGAGATTTCGCCGCGGAACCCTGGCGGACGGTCGTAATCCGCGCTGTCGGCGGTGCCGTCGACGATCGCCGCATCGAAGGAAATCCCGCCAGGCGGCGCCGGTTCGCTGGACCGTACGACGATGATCGCCACGCGTGTGCCGCTGTCGCCTTCCACCACCGAAACATCGTCGACGGTGAGCCTGATCTGGGCGCCGGCGACCATCGGCGAAAGCATGATCAGCCAGAACGCGAGCGCCAGCGCTGTCGCGCGGCCGGGGGCGACGAACAATACGGCCGCTGCGCGCAGCGCATGCATACGCATGACGAGTTCCAACTGCATGCTCTCTACTCCTTGCGACAATGTTCGCGAAGCGCGGCTGGACGCCGCGACGCCTCGCACGAAAAAGGCCGGAAATCACGTGGTCATTCGACCATGCCGCCATCGCATTTCCCGCGACTCGGGCGGCCTTTGCGCGGCCATCGCTCGTTCGATCCGCCACCATAAAAAAGCGCCGCTGGGTCAGCAGCGGCGCTCGTGTATCGCATCATGGCGGATGACGATCAGAACTTCTTGTCCACGTTGAACAGGAAGCCGTGGTCGGTATCGTCGCCGCTGCCGATCAGGCCGCGGTAGTCGATCTTGAACGACCAGTCGTTGTCCAGCGAGAACAGCACGCCCAGGCCCAGCATCAGTCGGGTGCGGTCGAAATCGCTCAGATCGGCGCTGTAGAACGGGCCGGTCAGCTGGTCCGCGTAACGCATGGTCTGCGCGCCGTTGCCCTTGAAGTCGTGCTGGTATTCGACGCGGAACTGCGGCGAGAACATGCCCCAGTTCACTTCGCGGCGGTATTCGACGCGCACGCCGACGTTCCCGGTGTCGGTGTCCACTTCCAGGTCGTTGTAGGCCACCGAGAACAGCGCATCGCCGGACTCGGTGTAGCTGTCCAACCGCGCACGCGCCACATCGATACGCGTGTATGGAGTGAACTGCCAGGCGCCGTTCTGGATGTCGGCACCCATCGACACCGAACCGAACAACTGCGTACCGCTGCGGCTGCCGGTCACGAAGTTGCCGTTGGTGGTGACGAAGCGGCGCAGGTCGTAATCCAGCGACTGGTAGCCCCACAGGCCGTCCATGAAGAACACGTCGCCCGGGCTGTAGCTGCCGTAGAACGCGAGGGTGAAGGCGCTGCCCTCGCTGCGGCTGCCGTTGTCGCCGACATCGCTGTCGTCGCGGCCGTAGCCCACGCCGCCGCCGATGGTGAACGCATCGTTGACGCGGTAATCCAGGCCGACGCTGACGCCATCGGTTTCGAAGTCCACGCCGGCACTGCCGTTGCGGCCGTCGTGGTTGCCCGAGCGGATCATGCCGGCCGTCCAGATGCCGAAGGCGTTGTTGCCGCCATCGCCGTTCGCGTTGTTCTGCGCGGTCATGCCGGTGCCGTTGCCGCCGAGGCCGCTGGTGCCCGGACGGTCGCAGCGACGGCCCGGGATGGTACCCACCGTTTCCGGGCAGTACTGGTTGTAGCTCGCGCTCAGGCCGTTGTCGAAGCCGCCGTCCTGGCCCGCGCCGTGCAACCGCTCCAGACGCTGCTGGAAGTTGTTGATCTGCGTGGTCGCGAAGCGACGGGTCGCGTCGGCTTGGGCTTCCAGCAGGCCGCGCACTTCCGGATCCTGCGACGGATCGGGACGGTTGACGACGGTCAGGGCGTAAACGCGCGTGCCGGTGAAGGCCAGCGCATCGGTCGCGGTGACCGTGAAGTTGAACACGCCGGTGACGGTCGGCGTGCCGCTGAGGCTACCGGTGGCGCTGAGCGTCAGTCCGGCCGGCAAGGCACCGGCGGTGATCGCGAAGGTATACGGCGCGGTGCCGCCCGTTGCGACCAGGTCCTGGCTGTAGGCGATCGACTGGACACTGCCCGGCAGCGTCGCAGGGTTGATCACGATCGTCGGCGCGGACAGGGTCAGCGTGTAGGCGTTGGTCACCGTCGCTGCCGTGCCGGTGGTGCTGTCGGTCGCGGTCACGCTGAAGGTGAACGTACCCGCCACCGTCGGCGTACCGCTCAGGGCACCCGCCGCGGTCAGGGTCAGGCCGGCCGGCAGCGCACCCGCACTCAGGGTGTAGGCGTACGGCGCGATACCGCCGCTGGCGACGAAGGTCTGGTTGTAGGCCACGCCTGCGGTGCCGGCCGGCACCGTCGCGGGCGTCAGCGTCAGCGTCGGCGTCGCGATGGTCAGGACGTAGTTGTTGGTCACCGTCGCCGCGGTGCCGCCGGTGCTGTCGGTCGCGGTCACGCTGATGTTGAACGTGCCGGCCTGCGTCGGCGTGCCGCTGAAGGTGTTGGTGGCGGTATTGAAGGTGATGCCGACCGGCAGCGCGCCGGTCTGGGTCACGGTGTACGGCGCGATGCCGCCGGCGATCGTCAGCGTCTGGGTGTAAGCGACGCCGGCAGTGCCGTCCGGCAGCGTGGCCGGGGTCAGCGTGATCGTCGGCACGGCCACCACCACGGTGTAGGCGTTGCTGGCGGTCTGGCCGTTGACGTCCGTCGCGGTCACCGTGAAGTTGAAGGTACCCGCCGCGGCGGTCGTACCCGACAGCGCACCGCCCGAACCCAGGCTCAGACCGGTCGGCAGCGCGCCGGCGGTCACCGCGAAGGTGTAGGGCGCGGCGCCGCCGCTGGCCGTCAGGGTCTGGCTGTAGCCGAGGCCAGCGGTGGTGTTGGGCAGCGTGGCCGGCGCGATGACGATGGTCGGCGCCGGCACGTCCAGGGTGTAGTTCTGGGTGATCGAGAACGGCGCACCCGCACCGGTCAGCGACGTGTCGGTCGCGGTGACGGTGATCGGGTAGCTGCCCGGGGCGGTCGGCGTGCCCGACAGCGTGTTGCCGCTGAAGGTGACGCCGGCCGGCAGGGCGCCGGTCAGGACATAGGTGTACGGGCCCGGGCTACCGCCCGCGGTGAAGGTCTGCGAATACGACGTGGCATAAGGAGCAGTGAGCGTGCCCGCAGCCGGCGTCAAAGTCAGCGTCGGTGCGGCGATGGTCAGGCTGTAGGCGCGCGCCCCGGTCTGGCTGTTGGCATCGATCGCGGTGACGGTGAAGTTGAACGTGTCGACTTCGAACGAAGTGCCCGAGAGCACACCGCTCGGACTCAAGCTCAGGCCGCTCGGCAATGTACCGGCGCTCACCACGATGTCGTAAGGCGCTACGCCGCCAGCTACGGTGATCGTCTGGCTGTACGCCACGCCCACGGTCGGGTTAGGCAACGTGGCGGGGTTCACCACGATGGTCGGTGCCGGAACATCGAGCGTGTAGGTCTGCGCGATCGAGAACGGCGCACCGGAACCGGTCAACGACGTATCTGTCGCAGTGACGGTGATCGGGTAGCTGCCCGGCGCGGTCGGCGTACCGGACAGCGTGTTGCCGCTGAAGGTGACACCGGCCGGCAGGACGCCGGTCAGCACATAACTGTACGGACCGGGGCTGCCGCCTGCGGTGAACGTCTGCGAGTAGGCGACACCGTAGGGCGCGGTCAGCGTGCCCGCGGCCGGCGTCAGCGTCAGCGTCGGCGCGGCGATGGTCACGGTGTAGGCGCGGGCGCCGGTCTGGCCGTTGGTGTCGGTCGCGGTGACGGTGAAGTTGAAGGTGCCGACCTGGAACGACGTGCCGGACAGCGCGCCGCCGTTGGTCAGGGTCAGACCGGACGGCAGGCTGCCGGCGCTCACGGCGAAACCGTAGGGCGCCGCGCCGCCGGTGGCGGTGATCGTCTGGCTGTAGGCCGTGCCCGCGGTCGGGTTCGGCAGCGTGGCCGGATTCACCACGATCGTCGGCGCCGCCACCGTGATGGTGTAGTTCTCGGCCACGGTGAACGGCGCGCCGGTACCGGTGGCGCCGGTGTCGGTCGCGGTGATGGTGAAGCTGTAGCTGCCGGGCGTGGTCGGCGTGCCGGACACGGTATTGCCGGCGAAGCTCAGGCCCGGGGGCAGCGTGCCGGTACGCGCATAGGTGTACGGACCGATGCCGCCGCTGGCGGTGAAGCTCTGCGAGTACGCGACGCTGTACGGCGCGACGAACGTGGTGCCGGCAGGCGCCAGTGCCAGGGTCGGACCCGCGACGGTCAGCGTGAACGCCTGACCGACCGAGTACGGGCCGTTGCCGGTGCTGCTGTCGGTGGCCGACGCATTCAGGGTGAAGCTGCCCGCCTGGGTCGGCGTGCCGGAGATCGTCACGCTGTTGGCGGTGGTGCCGGTGATCGAGAGGCCGGCCGGCAGGTTGGTGACCTGATAGCCGCTCCACGGCTGCGCGCCGCCGTTCCAGGTGAAGGTCTGGGTGTACGGCACGGCGACCGTGGCGGCGAAACCGCCGCTCGCGGTGATGGTGATGACCGGGTCGTTGACCGTCACCGTGATCGTGGCCGGCGCCGAGGTGCCGCCGCTGTTGGTCGCGGTGTAGGTGAAGCTGTCCGTGCCCGCGAACCCTGCCGTCGGCTGGTAAGTGATCGTGGTACCCGTCGCGATGGCGGTGCCGTTGCTGGCGGGCGTCGCGATGGCGACCGAGGTCGGCGTGCCGCCGGTGATGTTGAGCGGTACCGGCGTGGCAGCGGCGTTGTAAGCGACAGTCAGCGTGCCGTTGTTGGCGATCGGCGGGTTGTCGATCACTACGATGCTGTAGCTCTGCGTCGCGGTGTACGGGCCGGTGCCGGTGCTGCTGTCGGTCGCGGTGATGCTGAAGTTGAACGTGCCCAGCGCGCTTGGGGTACCGGTGATGGCGCCGGTCGCGGCGTTGAGGACCAGACCGGTCGGCAGCGTGCCGGTGGTGACCGCATAGGCATACGGCGCGGTGCCGCCGGAGGCCGGCGCGATCGCGGCCGAATACACGGCACCCAGGGTGCCGCCCGCCAGCGGGGTCGCCGGCAGCGAGATCGTCGGCGGGGCGATGACCAGCGTGTAGGCGCGGCTACCCGCGAACGGGCCCGGGAACGGGCTGCTGTCGGTCGCGGTGACGGTGAAGTTGAAGCTGCCGCCGGCCGTGGGCGTTCCGCTGAGGACGCCGCCCGGAGACAGGGTCAGACCGGCCGGCAGGGCGCCCGCGGTGACTGCGAACGTGTACGGGGCGACGCCGCCGCTGGCGGTGACCGTCTGGCTGTAGGCCACCGCGACGGTGCCGTTCGGGACGGTCGCAGGATTGACCGTCACCGGCACGTCGTCGTTGGTGATCGTGCCCAGGCCCTGGTTGTCGGCGATGGTCGCGTTGACCGCACCGCTGAGGTTGACGAAGAAGGTCTCATTCGCCTCGGGCACGGTTTCACCGATCACCGGCACGGTGATGGTGCGTGTGGTCTGGCCCGGGGTGAAGGTCAACGTGCCGGAGGTGTTGGTGTAATCGGCCGGCTGGGTCGCGGTGCCGTCGGCGGTCGCGTAGTTCACGCTGACGGCCTGGCCGCTGGCGGCGCTGAGGGTAACGGTGAACACGGCGTTGACCGTACCGGCATTGCCTTCGATCACGGTGACGTCGTTGATGGAGAGCGACGGCAGCGGATCGTCGTTGACGATGGTGCCCACGCCCTGGCCGTCGCCCACGATCGCGTTGGTCACGTTGGTGACGTTGACGAAGAAGGTCTCGGTCGGCTCGTTGAGCGTATCGCCGTTGACCAGCACGGTAAAGGTGTAGGTGCTGGCGCCGGTCGGGATGGTCTGGCCGGTGAGGCTGCTGGCGACGTAGTCGACGCCCGCTGTGGCGGTGCCGTTGGCGGTGGCGATATCGAAGGTCACGCCGCCCAGGCCGGCCGGCGCGCTCAGGCTCACCGTGAAGGTGAAGTTGGTGATGCCGGCATTGCCTTCGTTGGCAGTGACGTCGTTGATGGTCAGCGTCGGCAGGTCGTCGTTGAGGATCGTGCCGGTGGCGCTGGCCGGCGCGCCGACGGTGTAACCGGCGCCCGCCGCGAGGGTGAGGATCACCGTTTCATCGGCTTCGATGGTGGCGTCGGCGGTCGGATTGACGACGACCGTACCGGTGGTGGCGCCGGCCGCGATGACCAGCGGCGAAGTGACGGCCGCGTAATCGGTGCCCGATGTCGCAGTGCCGGCGACGGTGAAGTTCACCGAGGTCGCGGTGAGCGCGGCCTGATTCAAGGTGACGGTGTAGACCAGATTGGCCGCACCGTCTTCGCTGACGCTGGCCGGGGCGACCGTGATCGTCGCGGCCGGCACATCGTCGTTGAGGATCGTGCCGGTGGCGCTGGCCGGCGCGCCGACGGTGTAACCGGTGCCGGCGGCGACCGTGAGGATCACGGTTTCGTTGGCTTCGACAGTACCGTCGACGGTCGGATTGATGGTGATGGTCGCGGTGGTCGCGCCGGCCGGGATGACGACGGTGGCGACGCCGCCGGTGTAGTCGGTGCCGGACGTGGCGGTACCGCCGGTGGTGATGTTCACCGTGGTCGGCGACGACAGGTTCAGGCTGCGGGTGACGGTGTAAGTCAGATTGGTGGCGCCGTCTTCACTGACGCTGGCCGGTGCGACCGCGATCGAGACGGTCGGCGGCGGGCTGACGGTGAGGGTGTAGTTCTCGACTTCGAAATAACTGCCCGGGCCGGTGCTCGAATCGGTGACACGGATGGTGACCGGGTAATTGCCGGGAGCGGCCGCGGTGGTACCGCTGATCACGCCGGCGCTTGAAATGGTGATGCCCACCGGGAAGGTGCCGGTTTCGAGCAGATAGCTGTGCGGAGCCACGCCGCCGTTGGTGGCGAGCGTCTGCGAGAAGGCGACGTTCTGGATCGCCGTGCCGGTCGCCGCGACGAGGGCCAGCGAAGGGTTCTGCACCGTGCCGGTGTAACCCTTGTCGACGAACTGCGCCGTGGGCGTCGTAGAATCGGTCGAGCGGACGCTGAAGCTGTAGGCGCCGCGCTGAGTCGGCGTGCCGCTGAGGACGCCGCTGCCGGTCAGACTCAGACCGACCGGAAGGAGACCGCTCTGCAAAGCATAGGTATAGGGTGCGAGTCCGCCCGAGGAAGCGAGCGTCTGCGAGAACGGCGTGCCGGCGGTCAACGTGGGCAGAGTGGCAGGGGTAACCGTGATCGGCGAGGCCGACGGAGTGATAGTGATCGACACCCGGACGTCGCCGTTGCCGGTCGCCGTTGCCTCGGTGAGCTCGAAGACATCGGTCGAGCCGATGCCGGTCGTGCCGTTGTGACTGTAGTCCAGGAACCATTGGCCGCCGGTGATCCGGGTCGTGGCGGTACCGTGATCCTCGAAGTCCGCAGCGCTGAAACTGCCGCCATCCACATCGCCAATGCCGGCGAATGCGATGTTCGATGCGCAGTCCGAGATATTGATCGTGACCGTGCCCCCGCTGGAGACGGTGCCCGTCTGTGGCGGACATTCGGCAGATGTGTGCTGGGCGCTCGCGAGCGCGGGCCAGAACACGGCGAGCACGAGCGACAAGAAAACGAGCGCGCCGTTGAGGCGAACACCCGGGCGGCGGTTCGAAGACGTGTCCATAGTTCCAACTCCCCTGAAGAGCGCCCGTCCAACACGGGCTGCCGGCAAGCCATGGTGGCCACCCTGCGCGAACGCGATCCGGGGATTCCAGCGGACAATGCAAACCGCCCCCCGGCATTGTCAGTCCCATTGGAACAGGCTTCAGGAACAAGTGGAAGCCCCCGACGAGAAGTGACACCAACAGCGGCTGCCGTCAGGCCTTGTCCCACCCCTCGATTCGGTTCAGAGTACGGCGGCGCAGCGTACGATATGTCTGCGCTCAACATCCAAGGGGAGGATCACGATGAGCGAATTCTTCATCGGCCAGATCATGATGGCCGGCTTCAATTTCGCGCCGAAGTTCTGGGCGCAGTGCAACGGGCAGTTGCTGCCCATCAACCAGAACCAGGCCCTGTTCTCGCTGCTGGGGACGCAGTACGGGGGCAATGGCACCACCAACTTCGCGTTGCCCGACCTACGCAGCCGCACGCCGATCGGCTACGCGTCATCCGTCGACCCGGGCTGGCAGCCGCCGTCCGTGCAGATCGGCCAGGCTTCGGGCGTCGAGAATGTAACCCTGCTGAGCACCAATCTGCCGGCACATAGTCATTCGGCCAACGCGTCGACGGCCAGCGGCGACAACCGCAGCGCGGCCGGCCGCATTTTCGCGACCAGCACTAATGCAGGATCGCCTCCGCCGAATCTCTATGCCGCCAGCAACGGCCCGCTGGTACCGCTGAACGCGCAAACCGTGGCTCCGGCCGGCGGCAACCAGCCGCATCCGAACCTGCAGCCCTACAGCGCGATCAATTTCTGCGTCGCGCTCAGCGGCATCTTCCCGTCGCGCAACTGAGCGCGCCCGCCATGGACACCGGATGTATCGCGCGACTGCGCGGACGTCCCTCGAAATTTCGGAGTAAATACGTATGAGTACACCCTACATCGGCGAGATCCGCATGTTCGGCTTCGGCACACGCGGCGCGCCCAACGGCTGGCAGGGCTGCGACGGCAGCCTGCTGCCCATTTCCGAGTACGACGCCCTGTTCGCCCTGATCGGTACTACCTACGGCGGCGACGGCCAGACCACCTTCGCCGTACCCGATCTGCGCGGACGCCTGCCCATCCACCAAGGCACCGGCCCCGGCCTGAGCACCTACATCATCGGCCAGAGAGCCGGCACCGAAACGGTCACCGTGCTACCGACCCAGATGCCGGCGCATATCCACACGGCGGTGGCAACCAGCGGCGCGGCCTCCTCGTTGACGCCGGGCAACACGCTGCTTCCCGGCTCGGTCAGCGGCGACAGCTTCTATGCGTCCGATGTCACCGGGGCGACGCAGGTCGCCATGTCGGCGCAGTCGACAAGCCTCGCCGGCGGCAGTCAACCGCACGAGAACTGCATGCCCACCCTGACCGTGCAGTACTGCATCGCGACCCAGGGCATCTTCCCGTCGCAGGCGTGACTGCGGATCCGCGGACCGATCTTCCAAAGCGCCACGCCGGCGCGGCCGCAGCGCGACCCAATGCGCGCGCGGCACACCTCATCGGAGGAATTACCTCATGACTCAACCCTTCATCGGCGAAATCCAGCTCTTCGGCTTCAACTTCAACCCCCGCGGCTGGGCATTCTGCAACGGCGCCACCCTGCCGATCCAGCAGAACACCGCCCTGTTCTCCTTGCTGGGCACCACCTATGGCGGCAACGGGCAGACCACCTTCCAGTTGCCCAACTTCGCCGGTCGTGCCGGTTGCGAGCAGGGCAACGGACCTGGACTGACGCCGCGCACGCTGGGGGAAACCTTCGGCGTCAACACGGTCACACTCACGAGCAACCAGATCCCGCAGCACAACCACGGCATCAACGCATTCGTGCCCGCCAATTCGAGTGCGCCTGCGGCGAATGGCGGATTGTCCCAGCCCGCCATCTCGGCGAACAGACCCTTCTCCGCCGGCGCTCCCAACACCACCTTCGCCCCCAACATGCTCAGCCCCAGCCAGGGCGGCGGACAGCCTCACCAGAACCAGCAGCCGTATCTCGGCGTGAACTTCTGCATCGCGCTGCAGGGCATCTACCCGTCGTTCCCCTGACGTGACGACGGCGACACCGCAAACGTCGGCGTCGTTCCCCCGGGAACGCGTCGACCGCATGCAGACTCCCGCGCTCCTCGCAGGGCGCGGGTTTTCTTTGCGCGCCGCGCACGACGGCGACCTGCCCTGGCTGCGCGATCTCTACGCCAGCACCCGCACCGAGGAAATGGCGCCGGTGCCGTGGCCGGAGATCGCCAAGCGGAGTTTTCTCGACCAGCAGTTCGGGCTGCAGCACCAGCACTATGTGAATCATTTCGGCGACGCCGACTTTCTCGTGATCGAGCATGCCGAACGCGGCCCGGCCGGCCGCTATTACCTGCAGCGCACCGCACCCGAGCATCTGCTCGTCGACATCAGCGTGTTTCCGTCGCTGCGCGGCAGCGGCATCGGCACCGCGCTGATCCGCCAGAGCCAGCAGGACGCCGCGGCGCTGGGCCGCGGCATGCGCCTGCACGTGCAGCAGTCGAATCCCGGTGCACGCCGGCTCTACGAGCGTCTGGGCTTCGTCGCCGACGGCACCGAGGGCGCCCATCGGTTGATGCGCTGGCTGCAGCCGCCGCTGGCGTAGAAGGGTCTTCAGGCCGGCCCCGGCAGAACCCAAGCTGCGACGACAATCGTGCCGTGCCCACGGCTGACGAGAACGAAACGATTGCGCCGAAATAAAACCTCGGGCCTGAGGGCCCTCCTACGGCGAACCGCCGATCAGTTGAACACCGCCTGATACAGGAACCCGGCCTGCTCCTGTGCCACCGGCACCAGGAAGATCCCGGTTTCGCCCAGCCGCGGGTGGCGCATCGCATAGATCTGCTGCGGGAACAGGAATGCCGCGGTGTTGCGGAACAGCAGCGAGAACGGCTGGCGCATCGCGTTCTGGGCGTGGGTCGGCAACGGTCGCGCTTCGACCAGCACGAATTCCAGATCCATGCCGTTGAGCGCGGCGAGGAACGTCTCGTTCACGCACCCGGCGAAGTGTTCCAGCGTCAGCAATTCCATGTAGCACGGCTCCCCAGCCTGCGCTGCGCGATCCGGCAGCAGGCGACATCCTCGCCGCAGGCTGTTGCAGGCACAAGCCCGGCGCGCATGCCGATGGAATGCTCCACGCCTGTCGCCGGCGCAGACAAGCGCGCTCCGGCCGGGGACAATGGCGCCCCGCAGGCCTCGAGCGCCCGCCACTCCTGATGGATTCAGGCGCCAGTCGCCATCCTCGCCGGGTTTGCGGCCATTCAATGCCGTACCCCCGCCTCCCCCAGAAGACCCGATGCCCAACGCTTCCGCCGCCGTCCGTGTCACCGGCCTCCGCCTCGATCGCGGCGCGCGCACGATCCTGCGCGACATCGACCTGAGGGTGCCGCGGGGCAGCGTCACCGCCATCCTCGGGCCTTCGGGCTGCGGTAAATCCACCCTGCTGTCGGCGCTGACCGGCGAACTCGACCCCGCCGCAGGCACGGTCGAAGTCCTCGGCCAGCCGGTGCCGCAGCGCAAGCGCGAGCTGCTGGAACTGCGCAAGAGCATCGGCGTGCTGCTGCAGGGCAACGGCCTGCTGACCGATCTCACCGCCGCCGAGAACGTCGCCCTGCCGCTGCGCACCCACACCGACCTCCCCAGGGACGTCATCCGCCACCTGGTCGAAATGAAGTTGCATGCGGTCGGCCTGCGCGCCGCCGCCGATCTGTATCCGCGCGAACTCTCCGGCGGCATGGCCCGCCGCGTCGCACTGGCCCGCGCGCTGGCGCTGGATCCCCCGCTGATGATCTATGACGAACCGCTGACCGGGCTGGACCCGATCGCCAGCGGCGTGATCATGAGCCTGATCTCGCGGCTCAACGACAGCCTCGGTCTGACCAGCATCATCGTCACCCACCACGTTCACGAAACCCTGCCCATCGCCGACCGCGCGGTGGTCATCGCCAACGCCACGATCGTGTTCGACGGCACTCCGTCGGCGCTGGAAACCACCAGCGACCCGCTGGTCCGTCAATTCCTCAGGGGCGAACCCGACGGCCCCATTCCGTTCGACGCCGTCGAACGCACGGAGGTCGCTTGATGGCCTTCGTCGACACCATCCGCAGCATCGGCCGCGCCGGCATGTTCTCGATGTCGGTGTTCCGCGCCACCAAGCCGAACCGCGATTTCTGGTACGAACTCACCCGTGAGATCTACAAGATCGGCGCGCGCTCGCTGCCGATCATCGCCGTTGGCGGCGCATTCGTCGGTCTTTCGGTCACCCTGCTGGGCTATCGCGTGCTGCTGACGTACGGCGCGACCAATCAGGTCAGCGCCGCGGTCGGCATCGGCATGTATCGCGAGCTCGCGCCGGTGCTCACCGCGCTGCTGTTCATCGGCCGCGCCGGCAGCTCCATCGCCGCCGAACTCGGGCTGATGCGCGCCACCGATCAGATCACCGCGCTCGGGCTGATGGGCATCGACCCGGTCGGCAAGGCGGTCGCGCCGCGGTTCTGGGCGGCGGTGCTCACGGTGCCGATGCTCACCGCATTCTTCTGCTGTTTCGCGATCGCCGCCAGCTGGTTCCAGGCGGTGCAGGTGCTGGGCATCGACAATGGCAGTTTCTGGCAGGTGATGAAGGACTCGGTGGACGTCTACGACGACTTCCTGCCGGCGTTCCTCAAATCGGCGATCTTCGGCGGCACCGCGGCGCTGGTCGCGTCGTACGTGGGCTTCCATGCCGAGCCGACCATCGAAGGCACCTCGGTCGCCACCACCCGCGCGGTGGTGAACGCCTCGCTGCTGGTGCTGATGTTCAACTTCGTGCTGTCCGCCTTCCTGTTCCGGTGATCGCGATGAACGCCGCGCTTTCCGCAGATCCGTCTTTCACCGAATCGCTTTCAACCGACCCGCTCTCAACCAAGGTATCCCCATCATGAGTGCACGCGGCCCACGCCTCGAATTCGCCGTCGGCGCCTTTCTGCTGCTCGCCCTGGCCTCGCTGCTGGTGCTGGCCATCGCCTCCACCAACGGCAAGTTCGGCTTCGGCAACGACAGCTACGAGCTCAAGGCCCGCTTCACCAACCTCGGCCAACTGCGGCCGATGGCGCCGGTGAAGATCGGCGGCGTCGCCATCGGCAAGGTCGCGTCGATCGAACTGGACCCGGTGAAGCTCGACGCCGTCGCCATCCTCGACATCGACAGCCGCTACAAGGATCTGTCGATCGACACCTCGGCCAGCATCCTCACCGGCGGCCTGCTCGGCGAAAGCTATGTCGGCCTGCAGCCGGGCGGCGCGGTGGAAACGCTGAAGGCGGGCGACGAGATCGCATTCACCACGCCCGCGGTCGACCTGATCCAGATGGTCGGCAAGTACATTTTCGGCGGCACCGGAACCAAGCCGGCCAGCGACGACTCCAACCCGTCTTCCGACACCCCCTCCCCCGCACAAGATCCCACCCCATGACCATCCATCACCGTCTTCTGCCCGTCCTGATCGGCGCTGCCGTATTCGCTGCGGCGGTCCCGAGCTTCGCCCAGACCCAGCGCGCATCCGCGGCGCCCGTCTCGGCCTCGATGCAGGGCACGCCCAGCCAGCTGGTGCTCAACAACAGCCAGCGCGTGCTCACCACCCTGGAAAAACGCCGCGCCGAGTTCAGCAAGAATCGCGTCGCGCTGCGCCAGTTCATCAGCACCGAGTTCAACGCGATGTTCGATCGCGACTACGCCGCGCGCCTGGTGCTGGGCCGCCACGCCCGCGGCGCCGCCGACGAGGACGTGAAAGCCTTCGCCGACGCGCTGGCCGACAACCTGATGCAGCGTTACGGCTCGTCGCTGCTGGATTTCAACACCCAGCTGCGGGTGCGGGTGAAATCGGAAAGCACGCTGTCGCAGGGCCAGGGCGTGAAGGTCTCCAGCGAATTCCTGCGCCAGGGCGGCGAATCCATTCCGGTGACGTATTTCATGCGCAAGATCGGCACCCAGTGGAAGGTCTACGACGTGATGGTCGAAGGCGTGTCCTACGTGCAGACCTTCCGCAACCAGTTCGACGCCGAACTGCAGCGCAAGACCATCAAGCAGGTCGCCACCGAACTGCGCAACGGCCAGCTGAAGGCGGACGCGGCCCAGTGACCGCTTCCGTCAATCCAGCGGCAACCACCCCGACCATTGCGCGCACCCGCGAAACCCTGCGTTTCGGCGGTGCGTTGCTGCGCGGCGGCATCGCCGCGCTGTGGCCGCAGGTGCCGGCCGCACTGGACGGCGTGACGCGCATCGATCTGACCGCGGTCGAGCGCATCGACAGCGCCGGCCTGGCGCTGGTTTCGCTGCTCGCGACGCGCTGCGGCACGGTCGCGATCGACGGCAGCCCCGAGGGCTTCGCCGAACTGCGCGCGGCGTATCGACTGGGCCACGGCCTGGCGTTCGTCCGCGACTGACGTATCTTCCGGCCTGTATCGACAGGCATCCCACTCCACATTTCTCCGGCTACACTCGACCCATGACGACCTCGCGCCTCCTCCCCCGGGCCGCTCTTGTCCTCGCCGCGCTGCTCGCCAGCGGCTGCGCGCACAAGGCCGCCGCCGACGCCCAGCCGACGGTCACCGTGATCGAGGCGCCAGCCGTCGATACGGTCGTCTCCGGCTCCCCCGAAACTGCGCCTGCGCAAGCGCCTGCCGATGTCGCCTACGCAGCGCAGGACACCGCCAGCGGAACCGTCGAAGCGCAATCCGACGCCGGGGCTGCAGTGCCGACGACATCGACACTGCCACCGACCCAGGCCGAACTGGATTACGCAGCGATCTACGGCAATGGCGAACTCCCGCCGGAATACGATCCGATCGCCGATCCCACCCTGCCCGCACCCGCGACCCAGCCGCAGGCCTACGATCCGTGGGAGAAAATGAATCGCCGCGTGCACCGCTTCAACGATGTCGTCGACCGCGGTATCGCCAAGCCGCTGGCGAAGGCCTACATCGCCGTGGTGCCGCGACCGGTGCGGCTGGGCGTCGGCAACTTCTTCAACAACCTCGGCCAGCCGGTCAGCGCCGTCAACGCGCTGCTGCAGGGCAAGCCGAAGCAGGCCAGCCAGGCGATGGGCCGCTTCCTGCTCAACAGCACCCTCGGCATCGGCGGCGTGTTCGACCCGGCCACCTCGGCCAAGCTGCCGAACAAGAGCGAGGATTTCGGGCAGACGCTCGGCGTCTGGGGCTGGAAGCGATCGCGCTACGTCGAGTTGCCCCTGTTCGGGCCGCGCACCATCCGCGACGCCCTGGGCATGGCCGGCGATTCGCCGCTGTCGCCGATCCGCGGCATCGAGGCGGACAAGGCGCGCGTCTTCCTGCAGGGCCTGCAACTGGTGGACGTGCGCACGCAGTTGATGGCCGTGGACAAGATGCGCGAAGGCGCGACCGACGACTACGCGCTGGTACGCGATGCGTGGATGCAGCGCCGGCAGTACCAGATCTTCGGCGAAGCCGAGGAAAGCGACGAGTCGCTGCCCGAGTACCTGCGCGAGAATGAGGACAATCCCACGGTGCCGATCAATGCGATTCCGGTGATTCCGGGGTCGCCGTAGGGCTGGCGTAGGGCGGGCTCAAGCCCGCCATTGCGATGATTCAGATCGCGCCGAACAATGATCGGAATCGCTTGTATTCGCTAGGTATGCGGCGAACGGATAATCCACGACGGCGGGCTTGAGCCCGCCCTACGAATTCCGATAAAGATCCGCCATCAACGGCTGTCGGCCGGCTCGTCCTCACCCGCAGCCTCGACTGAAATATCCCCCAGCAGTTTCTGCGCTTCGCCCGCGGGCAGCGCTTCCACCTCGCGCAGCTTCCGGCCGAGCGCGCGCGAACGCACGCTGGTTTCCTCGATCTTGTTGCTGGCTTCGTCCAGCTTCTTCTTGACGCCGTCCAGCACCGTGCCGAACTTGGCGAATTCGGTCTTCACCGCGCCCAGCGTGCGCCACACTTCGCTGGATCGCTCCTGGATGGCGAGCGTGCGGAAACCCATCTGGAAGCTGGTCATCAGCGCCAGCAGCGTGGTCGGGCCGGCCACCGCGATGCGCTGATCGCGCTGCAGCGCTTCCACCAGCCCCGGGCGACGCAGCACCTCGGCGTACAGGCCTTCGGTCGGCAGGAACAGGATCGCGAATTCGGTGGTGTGCGGCGGCGCGACGTATTTTTCGCGGATGTTTTTGGCCTGCTTGCGCACCTCGCGCTCCAGCGCGTCGCCGGCCTGGCGCGCGGCATCCACATCGCCCGACTCCTGCGCATCCAGCAGGCGTTCGTAGTCCTCGCGCGGGAACTTGGCGTCGATCGGCAGCCACACCGGAACCCCGGGCTCGGAGCCGGGGAAGCGCACCGCGAATTCGACGCTGGCATCGCTGCCGGGCACGGTCTTTACGTTGGCCGCGTACTGGTCCGGCGCGAACACCTGTTCCAGCAGCGCGGCGAGCTGCACTTCACCGAAGATGCCGCGCGATTTCACGTTGTTCAGCACGCGCTGCAGGCCGCCGACGTCCGAGGCCAGCTTGTTCATGTCGCCCAGGCCCTGATGCACCTGCACCAGCATCTGCGCGACGTTGCCGAAGCTTTCGGTGAGCCTCGTTTCCAGCGTCGACTGCAGCTTCTCGTCGACGGTCGCGCGCATCTGCTCGAGCTTCGCCTCGTTGCCGGTCTGCAGCTCGCGCAGTTTCTGTTCCAGGGTCACGCGCAGCTCGGTGAGCCGCTGTTCGTTGCGATCGGTCAGTTCGCGCAGCTGCGCGCCAAGACTGTCGGCGAACTGTTTCTGCCCACCCGCCAATTCGATGCGGGCTTTCTGCGCGTCGTCGTTCAGCGCGGCCCGCAGTTCGTCCAGACGCGCGTCGGTGCGCAGGGTCAGGTCGGCGAGGCTGCGGCCGAAACCCTCGATCCGCTGCGCCTGGCCCAGTTCAAGACTGTCGAGCTGCTGGCGCAGCTCGCCGCGCCCGGCGCGCTGCTCGTCGCGCAGCGCCTCCTCCACGCGTCCGCGCAAACGGTCGAGCGCGGCGTCGGGCTTGCGCAGCAGCAATACCACCAGCAGGACAAGGACGGCCGCGACGGCGACCAGCAGCAGGATCAACAGAAGATCGGTATCGGGCATGGCGTCAGTGTACCCGGGGCGTCCAACGAGACGACAGCAGCGTGACGCGAAGGTTTCAGCTGTCACTTTTCTGCCATCTATCCGAATTATCGTGGCGCCAACCTTCCAAGGGGCACGACCGAATGTCGTCGATGGGAATGGGGTTGCTGGTGTTGATCGGTGGGGCGATAGGCTGGTTCTGGTATCGGCGCCGACAACGCATGCGCTACATCCGCGAGGCGCGACTGCCGCCCGGGATTCGCGACAAACTGCGCAAGCAACGGCCGGACATCGCGCCGGAGCACTATCCGCTGATCGACCGCGCGCTGCGCGATTTCTTCGCCGCCTATCTGCTGAGTGGCGGCAAAGCGGTGTCGATGCCCTCGCAGGCGGCCGACGAGCTCTGGCACGAGTTCATTCTCCACACCCGCAATTACGAACAGTTCTGCCGCAAGGCGTTCGGGCGCTTCCTGCATCACACCCCGGCGGTGGCCTTGTCGCGCAACTACGAACGCAACGTCGGCCTGCGCCGGGTCTGGTGGCATACCTGCAAGCTGGAAGGCATCGATCCGCGCAATCCGACCCGCCTGCCGCTGCTGTTCGCACTGGATGCCAGGCTGGGACTGGCCGACGGCTTCCGCTACGCGCTGGATTGCCACGGCCTGCGCGAGAAGAACGATGACAGCGGCGGTGGCGGATGCGGTTCGCAGTGCGCCACCGACATGCGCGACAGCTCATTCGACGGCACCACCGACGGCCTGGGCGACGGCGATGGCGGCGGTGGAGATGGCGGCGACGGCGGCGGCTGCGGCGGGGATTGAGCGTTGCGCCCAATGCCACGGACGGCAACGCACCGCCTTCGAAGGATGCTCGAAGCGCAGCGCCGCACAGCGCGACATCGATTTACGGCAACGGCAGCGTCACCGGCAACGCCCAGACGCCGGCGTCGTACGGCGACACCAGGATGTCGTGCTGCCAGACCGCCATCACCCGGCCGCCGCTGGCCGGCAAATAGGCGCCGCGACCGGACGGAATGTAGTCGGCGTCCATGGAGAAGCGACGGGCGGCAAGCATCCTGAAGCCCGAGGCGTCGAACACATAGCCCGCAAGATGCTGGCCGGCAGCGCCGGGCATGGTCGGCGCGACGATCATGGCCCGCGGCGTCGAGCCCAGCGCCACGACGTGCGCCGGACCACGCAACGACGCGGCGGTGCCCGGACGGGCGTCCCACAGCGGCGAGCGCGCGGTCATGTCGCCCGGGGTTCCGATCGTGAACGTCACATTGGTGACCGCCGTGCCGCGGGCGGCGGGAACGCCGGGCAGCGGATTGGTCCGCCAGTTCCACGCCACCACGTGCTGGTTGCCCACAGGCACCCATGCGATCGAAGGATACGAAGGATCTCCCGCCAGCCCCGGTCTGGTGGGCAACGAACGGTGGGTGATGGCGCTGATCCCCGCGGTGGTCTGCGCGAAACTGAGGATCCGCGGCGTGCAGCTGTAGCCGGCTGTCGTGCAGGCATCGTAGGCGAACAGGAAGCGGTTGCGCGCGGTGTCGTACGTGCCGGAAAGATTGGACACGCGGGCTGCGGGTGTCGCGAGGCTGCGCGGGTCGCCGCTGAGCAGGCCGAGATCCGTACTGTGTCGCGCCAGATGCAATCGGCCGGGCGAGCGCACGTCTTCCCAGGCCACCACCACGCAGCAACCGTTGTAGGCGAACCAGTCCGCGACGATCGCCGGACGCGCCTCGGCGTCGGCGGTGAATGCGTTGCGCGCGAGTCCGGGCGTGTACAGCGTGCGCGTGGCCACCCGCGTGCCGACGGCGTCGTACGCGGTCACCGCGATGCCGTCGGCGGTATCGATCACCAGCGGGCCGCTGGGGAGATTGAATCGCGACGGATAGCTCTGGCGCGCGGCGATGTAGAACCGTCGTTGCGCACTCTTGAAGACGATGACCGGATCCTTGTATCGCGAACTGCTGGCGGGGCTGAGCGGAAACACCAGGAATTCGCTGCCGGCCACGGAACGCCCGGCGTTGTCGACGAAGGTGCCGTAGATCCTGCCGCCGTGTTCGTACACGGCCAGGCCGCGGTCGAGCGTGGGATCGATCGCGATCGCCGGCGTGCGCGCGCCGTAACCGGCGATGGTGTCGGCCTGCGCATGCGTCGCGATGGACGACAGCAGAGCGATCGCGACGATCGCCTTCAAGAAACGCTTGTACATGGTGTTCTCCCGATGCCATGAACGAGGCGCCGCCGTTCCCTGCGCACGATGACGTGCGTCCGCGACCGCACCGGTGTGGATGCTCCGTGCTGGAGATCCGCGACAAAGGATTCGTCGCGGATACACAGCATCTACGCGCAAACTTTTCGGCAGCGGACACCAGAGGCCGCAAATATCCGGGCGCGCGGGGAGTCGCGCGCCGCGTCGTTCAATCCACCACGCGGCAGAAGACGGCTTTCAGATAGCGGCTTTCCTGCACGTCGGTCAGCCACGGGTGGTCCGCGCCGGCGCCGGCGACCTTCAGCACCTGCACGGTGCGGCCGGCGTAGTACGCGGCGCGGCGCACTGCGTCGAGGAACTGTTCCTCGCTGACCAGACCGGTGCAGGAGAACGTCGCGAACAGGCCGCCGGGTTTCACCACGCCCATCGCGAGCTTGTTCATGTCGAGGTATTTCTTCAGCGCCGGGATGATCTGTTCGCGGTCGCGGGTCATCTTGGCCGGATCGAGGATGACGACATCGAACTGTTCGCCGGCATTCGCCGCGTCGCGCAGCCACGGAAAGATGTCGGCCTGCACGAAGCGCGGGCGGACGTTGTTCAATTTGCCGTTGGCCTTGGCGATCTCCAGCACGTTCTCGTCGATGTCCACGCCGACCACTTCGCCGGCGCCGCGCGCCGCGGCGTACACGCCGAAACCGCCGGTGTTGCAGCACAGATCCAGCACGCGCTTGCCTGCGCACTGGTGCGACAGCCACTCGCGGTTCTCGCGCTGGTCGGCGAAGAAACCGGTCTTGTGCGCGCCGGCCGGGTCGGCGCGGAATTTGATGCCGTACTCGGTGATGATGGCGGGCGCAGCCGGTTCGGTGCCGCGGAAATCGAAGCTTTCCTGCTTCTGCACGTGCTCGTCGGCGAAGGCGTGGAAACGGCAGCCGGGGAATTGCTCCTTCAGCGCGGCGTAGATCCATTCGCGATAGCGGAACATGCCGGCGCTGAAGTATTCGACCACCAGCAGATCGTCGTAGCGGTCGACGACCAGACCGCTGAGGCCGTCGCCCTCGCTGTGGACCACCCGCCACGCGTTGCTCACCGCATCCAGCTTCAGCACGTCGCGACGCAGACTCACCGCTTCGGCGATCTTGCGCGAGAACCACGCGGCATCGACATCGATGTCGGGGTCGCGTTCGAGCAGGCGCAGCGAAATCCGCGAATGGCCGTTGTAGAAGCCGCGCGCGGTCCAGACGCCGTCGTTGCCGATCACGTCGACCAGGCTGCCCGGCTTCGGCCGCTGGGTGGGTTTCTCCACCAGTTTCTGGAAGATCCAGGGGTGGCGGGAGGTCCAGCTGTTCTTCAGATGGATCTGCGGAAGGCTGGGCGGAAGCGCGGTCTGGGCGTTGTTTTCGTTCATGTTTCCATTGTAGTGGCGATTGACAGCCGCGGGCCTTTCGCGGAGCATCGCCGGTTCTGAAGGGGAGTAGCTCCCATTCGTCGCGGTCGTCATTACGAGTTCGGGTTTACCCGGCTCCGGCCCGGCGGCAGTCGCAAGCGTCAATGCGGCTGCGAGCGAGACCTTCGCCGCCTGGCGAAGGTCCGTCCCGTTCAAGCGCATGGTCCACCCATGCGCCGCCCGATCTCCCCGATCGGAAACAGACGCCCAGCCTCGCGGTTGGGCGTTTTCGTTTCCGACCGGAGAGTTCTGCATGGCCACCATCGGTAGTCCGTTGTTATGGAGCGTGTTCGCTGCGCTCGTCGTCGTCGCCCTGCTCGTCGATCTGGTGCTGATGCGCCATGGCGGGCCGCATAAAGTCACGTTCAAGGAAGCCCTGTTCTGGAGCATCGGCTGGGTCGGCCTGGCGTTGGCCTTCAACGCATGGCTGTGGTGGTACGTCACCGGACAGGCCGGTGCGGAGGCCGGCAACCGGGTCGGGCTGGAGTTCCTGACCGGCTATCTGGTCGAGAAATCGCTGGCGGTCGACAACATCTTCGTGTTCCTGATGTTGTTCACCTATTTCGCGGTGCCCGAACTGCAGCGCCAGAAGGTGCTGATCATCGGCATCCTGGGCGCGATCGTACTCAGGGCGATCATGATCTTCGCCGGCGCGATCCTGATCACGAAGTTCCACTGGATCCTGTACGTGTTCGGCATCTTCCTGGTGCTGACCGGCATCAAGATGCTGATCGCGGCGGGAAAATCGCCCGATCTGGAAAAGAACCCGGCGCTGAAGTGGATGCGCGGACACCTGCCGCTCACCAAGGACTATCACGGCAACGATTTCACCGTGAAGATCGAGGGTAAACGCTGGTATACGCCGCTGTTCGTGGTGATCGTGCTGATCGCCGTGACCGATCTGATCTTCGCGGTGGATTCGATTCCGGCGATCTTCGCGATCACCAAAGACCCGTTCATCGTGCTGACCTCGAACGTGTTCGCGGTACTCGGCCTGCGTGCGATGTTCTTCCTGCTGGCCGGCATGGCCGACCGCTTCCACCTGCTGCCCTACGGTCTGGCGGCGGTGCTGATCTTCATCGGCGCGAAGATGCTGTTGATCGATGTCTACAAGATCCCGGTACTGGTCTCGCTGGGCGTGGTCGCAGCCATCCTCACCGTGACTGTCGCGCTGAGTCTGATGCGGCCGGCGCGCCCGCCGGCCGCGTCGTAGCGCGGGAGCGCCGCATGGCGCTCGGCATCGGCCTGCTCTGCCTGCTTGCGGGAGGCGCCGCGATCTTCACGGTCGCGGCGCTGCCGGGGCGGCTGACGATGAGCCTCGGCGCGAAAACGGGTTCGATCTGGGACTGGTTCCGGGGGCTGCTGGACATCCCGGGCACGCTTTTCTGAGCGTGTTCCGACGAGCCCGTCCTCCGGGCATATTCCCGATGAACGCGTCTGCCGCCCCACAGCGTTCCAGCGCGGAGGCGCGCTTCGTCTTCCGGCGGCCTTGATCGGGGCCGCCGGAGGCACCACAGATTCGCGATGGACCTGCACACACCGGAAGACCTCCCCGACACCCCCACCCAGCGCGCCGCCGACCGGCGGCGGCTGCTGCGGGCGCTGAACGCCAGTCTCGGCTTCGTGCTGCTGCTGGCGGTGGTGTTCACCCTGCAACAGGGCGAGGACTACCGCCCGTTCACGGTCACCGCGCTGAGCTCGCAGGGGCTGTGGGGCATCCTGACCGCGCCGCTGCTGCACGGTTCGTTCCAGCACATCACCGCGAACGCCGCGTCGTTGCTGCTGCTCGGCACCCTCGCCGGCAGCGTTTACCCGAAGGCCACCGTCCGCGCGCTGCCGATCTTCTGGCTGGGCTCCGGGCTGGGCGCCTGGCTGCTGGGCGAACCCGGCAGCCACCATCTGGGCGCCAGCGGATTGACCCATGGTCTGATGTTCCTGGTGTTCATGCTGGGCCTGCTGCGCCGGGACCGGCCGTCGATCGCCGCGGCGATGATCGCGTTCTTCCTCTACGGCGGGATGCTGCTGACTGTGCTCCCGCAGGAGCCCGGCGTGTCCTGGCAATCGCATCTCGGCGGCGCCCTGGGCGGCGTGCTGTCCGCCTTCCTGTTCCGCTACGCGGATCCGCTGCCGCCGCGCAAGCGCTACAGCTGGGATCTGGAAGACGAGGCCGACAGCGACGATGCCGAGCTGGAACTGCCCAAACCGGACGACGTGCCGGTGCTCTGGCATCGCCCCCGCGAGGAACGCGGCGTGGTGCTGCCGTTCGCGCGGCGTGAATCATCCGCTCAGGCGCTGGCCGGCCAGGACCCTGACGCTCATGCGCGGGCTGGTCATGAAGCGCCTCTTCCGGAACCCAGCCCCCAGGAGCCGCCCCACCACGGCCCCGATCGACCGGGCACCGGCTGAGCCCGATCAGGTGCGATTCCGGCCCCGATGCCATCCATCCGGTCGATCTTCCGACAGGCGGTTCCCACCCTGCGCGAGTATCGACGGCCTTGCGACGTCCGCGTCGACAGGCGATATGGCTTATGAATCATGTCGTTACGCGGGAAATTCGCCGCGGCGGATGGTTTTCCGCCGGCTTGCGCACCGTCACGGAATGTTTTTGCAAAACGCCGGGAGACTCCGTTAATCTGAACGGGGAGCTTCTGCCGCACACCCGACCGCGAGGTCCGGGCTGCGGAGCGTCGATCAAACAGGGGCACTGAGGGAAGAAGTCCGGCATCGCCGGGCCGGAAGCACACAAGATTCGGAGCTGCCGTAGGGGCGGCTTCCCCCATGCGAAATGACTACCGGAGTGAAGTCATATGAAGAAGACAGCGATATCGGTTGCCCTGATGGCCATGCTGATGGCATGCGCCGCGACGGCCAGTGCACAGGACCCCGGCAACAACAGCCAGTACGATCCCGACGCCGCGTCGCAGTTGCCCGAAGGCTTCGATCCGTCGGCCCCCGACGCCCGTTACGACAACGGCGCCGCTTCGCAGAAGCCGGCCGACTACAACCCGCAGGGCACCGTCGAACTCTCCGGCGAAATGCAGGGCATGGTCGACAAGCTCACCCAGCAGCAGCAGGGCCAGATGCTCAGCGGCGATGAGGGTTCCGCCTGTGAAGCCATCATCTGCCTGTCCACCGGCGGTCCGCCGAGCGAATGCGCCGCGTCGCTGCGCAAGTACTTCAGCATCAATCTCAGCAAGCCGTGGAAGACCATCCAGGCGCGCATCAACTTCCTGAAGATGTGCCCGGCGTCCGACGACAGCCCGCAGATGGGCTCCCTGGTCGAAGCCATCGGCCATGGCGCCGGCCGCTGCGACGCCGCATCGCTCAACCAGACCCTGCGCAGGTGGACCGGGATCGACGGCCAATACGAGATCAGCAACCAGATGCCGTCGTACTGCGATGCTTATCACACGCACGAATACACCGACATCGGCAGCACCAAGCCGCGTTATGTCGACAAATTCGTGGTGCGCACCTACACCGACAGCGAAGGCAACGTGCACACCGAATACGATGGCGGGTATTGGGTCGACGGCGGCTCCGCCGTTGCCGCCACCGACAACACCGGCAATGGCGCGGTTCCCGCTTCCAAGGATCCGGCAGCGGTCGGCCGGTTCTGAGCCCAGCGCCACATTCGCAGCGATGCGATTCGAGAAAGGCGGGGAAACCCGCCTTTTTCGTGCCCGGCGCATACCGCTGCCGGACCCGGATCGCCGTGACGGGCAGGTATACGGCCCGTTCGATCAAGGATCGACAATCGATAGGTCGGATCAATCGAATCCCATCGCTTGGCGTTCCCCTCGATCGAAATTGACAGGGCCGGATTCTGTCATTACGGTGACGCCCCCATTCGGGGCTTCGCGCCGATCCGTTACAGCGCGCGTCAATCCATACACCACAGGGAGTCACCCCATGAAGCAGACCCTTCTGCTCACCGCCGTACTTGCGGCCGCATCCTTCGCCGCCCCGGCTTTCGCCGCTGAAGGCAGCGCCGGTTTCTATCGCGTCGAAGCCGGCAACAGCAACATCGAAATCGACAACACCGACGGCGACGAAGTCGGCTACAGCCTGCGCGGCGGCTATTTCTTCAACGCCAACTTCGGCGTCGAAGGCTTCTACACCCACCTCGGCCGCGACTCCGACGACTTCGCTTCGGTCGAAGCCACCGCGTACGGCGTCGGCGTCATCGGCAAGAAGAACTTCGGCAGCGACACCCACGAAGGCTTCTTCATCAGCGGCCGCGCCGGCATCAGCCGGGTCGACCTGGAAGTCGACATCGACGGTTTCGGCATCGTCGACGACGGCGCGAACGAACCGTACTACGGTATCGGCGCAGGCTACGATTTCAACGAAAAGATGGGCGTCAGCATCAACATCGATCGTTTCAAGTCGGACCTGTTCGATACCGACTTGCAGTTCACCACCACCACCGCAGCGTTCGAATACCGTTTCTGATTCGATTGTTGTCGTGTCGCATGAAGGCCGCCTCCGGGCGGCCTTCATCGTTTCCGGCCTCGATCCTGCCGGCCGGCGCCGGATCTACGCGCGCAGGCCCAACTGGCGATCGTGCAACCGCGACCACAACAACAGCGACAGCGTCGCGCCGATCAGACACAGGAACATGTCCCACTGCGTGTCCCACTGGTCGCCCTGGGTGGCGAGGAAGGCGTCGGCATCGGCGCCGTAGATCAACGCCGACCACCATTCGATCAACTCGAAGAACGCGCTGAAGCTCAGGCACGCCGCCAGCACCAGATAGAACAGCCAGCCGCCGCGACGCAGCGGCGTGCAGCGCAGGAACAGTTCGCGCGCCAGGATCGCCGGAACGAAGCCCTGCATCACATGGCCGACGCGATCCCACGGATTGCGCGTCACCTCCAGCCCCATCGCGATGGCGGTATCGCGCATCCAGAACCCGATCGGCGTTTCCGCGTAGGTGTAGGCGCCGCCGTGGATCAGCACCAGCGCATGCGCGACCAGCAGCCAGCACAGCAGCCGGGTCAGCGGAAACACCGGCCACTTCCAGGCGATGAGCGGGATGGCGACGATCACCCAGATCACCTCCAGGAACCACGTCAGCCGGTCCCTGGGCGCGATGCCGGAGACCACCAGCGCGACGACCACGATGGCGAGCAGCAGCTTGCGTTCGGACGGAGACGGCGGCGTGGCGATGGCGGATGTTGCGATGGCATTCGACGACATGCGGACCTACCGGCGGACGAGTGGGTCGATGTTACGTCAGTGCCGGCATGACCAGCGTCCATTGTCCGCATCGCGCACCGGTGCTAGCTTCCGCCATCCCCATGCTCCGGAACCCATCGATGGCCCGTATTGCCGCGCTGCTGCTGTTCGCGACCCTCGCCGCCTGCCAGCAGGACGCCGAACCGGCCACGCCCGCGCTCAGCGTCTCCGCGCCCCCGCCGGTCGCATCCGCACCGCTGAGCGCCGACGAGAAACGCATCGCCGCGGACGTGGATTATCTCGCCGACGACAAATTGGAAGGCCGCGAAACCGGCACCCGCGGTTACGATCTGGCCGCCGAGTACGCCGCGAAGCGATTCCGCGAAATCGGCCTGCAGCCGGCCGGCGACGACGGCACGTATTTCCAGGCGGTGCCGCTGCTGAAGGCCACCCGCGAAGCCGACGGCGCGGCGCTGACGGTGAAGCGCAACGGCCGCGAGATCGCACTGCGCTTCCGCGAGCAGTTCCTGCCGACGCTGAATTTCGACGCCGCCGAACACGCGCTGGAAGCGCCGGCGATCTTCGTCGGCCAGGGCGTGCACGCGCCGGAACTGCAGCACGACGATTTCGCCGGGCTGGACGTGCGCGGCAAGATTGCGGTGCTGTTTTCCGGCGCGCCGGCGCGCTTCGACAACGACCGCCGCGCGTACTACAGCGCCAGCCGCGAGAAGCTGCGGGTGCTGGCCGAACGCGGCGCGGTCGGCGTGGTGTTCGTGAACACCGCCGAGGACGAAGTGAGTTCGCCGTGGGCGCGCAGCGCCGGCAACTGGCAGCGCTCGGGCATGCGCCTGCGCGGCGCCGACGGCAAGCCGCTGCAGACCCACCCGCAGCTGCGCGCGGCGGCGACGGTAAGCGCCGCTGCGGCCGACCTGATCTTCGCCGACAGCCCGCAGCCCGCGGCGGCGCTGTTCAAGGCGGCGCAGGAAGGCCAGCTCAAGGGCTTCGATCTGCCGGGCACGCTGTCGCTGGCCGGACGCACCCGGATCGAGCCGCTGACATCGCGCAACGTGGTCGCCAGACTGCCCGGCAGCGACGCCGTGCTGGCCGCCGAGCACATCGCCTACACCGCGCATCTCGACCACATCGGCATCGGCGCGCCGGTGAAGGACGTGAACGGCGTCGACGACAGCATCTACAACGGCGCGCTGGACAACGCGCTGGGCGTGGCGATCATGTTCGAGGCCGCGCGCATCCTGCACGCGGAGAAGACCGCGCCGAAACGTTCGCTGCTGTTCATCGCGCTGACCGCCGAAGAGAAGGGCCTGCTGGGCGCGGAATGGTTCGCGACCCATCCCACCGTGCCGCTCGAATCGCTGGTCGCCAACGTCAACATGGACATGCCGGTGCTGCTGGCGCCGAGCAAGGACATCGTGCCGATCGGCATCGAACATTCGTCGCTGAAATCGACGCTGGACACCGCGGCGACCGCGCTCGGCGTCGCGCTATCGCCGGATCCGTTCCCGGAAGAAGTGGTGTTCGTGCGCAGCGACCAGTACGCCTTCATCCGCGCCGGCATTCCGGCGGTATATCTGAACGGCGGCGTGATCTCCGCCGACGGCGTGCGCGACCCGAAACTGGCGCTGCGCAAATTCATGCGCGAGCACTATCACCAGCCCAGCGACGAGGCCACGCTGCCGATCGCCTACGGCGATGCGCTGCGGCTGGCGAAACTCAATGCGCGGATCGGCCAGCTGGTGGGCGATGCGGCGACGCGGCCGACCTGGAACCCCGGCGATTTCTTCGGCAGGACGTTCGCGCGGCCGAAGCCCTGATCTTTTCGTAGGAGCGGTTTTGTAGGACCGGTTTTGTAGGAGGGCCTTCAGGCCCGAGCTTTGTAGGCTGGGCTGAGCGCAGCGAAGCCCAGCGCCTGAGCGACACCGGACACCCTTGGCCTGCCGCCTGCGATGCTGCTGGGCTTCGCTGCGCTCAGCCCAGCCTACTGGCGAGATTCAATGCGCGGATCGGCCAGCTGGTGGGCGATGCGGCGACGCGGCCGACGTGGAACGCCGGCGATTTCTTCGGCAAGACATTCGCGCGGCCGAAGCACTGACCGGGCGTAGGAGGGCCTTCAGGCCCGAGCTCTTGCCTGATCGGGTTTGTCGCAAACGAGCTCGGGCCTGAAGGCCCTCCTACAACGAGCAACATCGGCGCTCAACGCTCCGGGGCGGACGCGCCGTTGTCCTCGATATCCGCCTCGAACAGCAGCTCCAGCTCGCCGCGCGCCTGTTTCGCGCTTTCCAGCAGCGCCGCTTCGTCGTCGTAGATCAGATGCTGGCTGGCCAGCAGCGCCTCGTCGTGCGCGCGGAACTTCAGCGTGCGCTGCTGCGCCTGCTCCGGCGACATGCCCAGCGCGATCAGCACATCGCGGCCCATTTCCAGGCCGGACGCGAAGGTTTCGCGGGTCACGTCGGCGCCGAGGTCCATCAACTGCCATGCATGCCGGCGATCGTGGGCGCGGGCGAAGACCTTCAGCCCGGGATACAGCCGGCGCACGACGCGGGTCACGCGCAGGCTGGCCTCGGCGTTGTCGATGGCGTTGATGAAGATGCGCGCATGGCCGGTGCCGGCCGAGCGCAGCAGATCCGGCCGCGACGGATCGCCGTAGTAGGCGACATTGCCGAAGCGACGCACGGTGTCGAGTTGTTCCGGATCGGTCTCCAGCGCCACGAACGGAATCTTCTGCGCCACCAGCATGCGCGCGACGATCTGGCCGAAACGTCCGAAGCCGGCCAGGATCACCTGCGGATGCCCGTCCGGGATCGTGTCGAAGGCGCGCTTGGGCACCTTGTCGGGAAACGCGCGTAGCAGCCGCGCAACCGCGATCAACAGCAGCGGCGTCAGCGCCATCGACAGGCCGACGATGGCCACCAGCCGATTCTGCAGCGCGGCGTCGATCAGATTCGCCTTCACCGCTTCGGACAGCACCACGAACGCGAACTCGCCGCCCAGCGCCAGCACCATGCCCAGTTGCAGCGCCTCCTGCCAGCCCATCTTGCCCGGACGCAGGCCGATGCCGAACAGCAGCAACGATTTGATCGCCAGCAGCGCGACCGCGCCGAACACGATCGTCAACGGCTCGGCGGCGATCAGGTTCAGATCGATGCTCATGCCCACGGCCATGAAGAACAGGCCCAGCAGCAGCCCCTTGAACGGATCGATCTGCGATTCGATCTCGTGGCGGAATTCGGAATCCGCCAGCAGCACGCCGGCCAGGAACGCGCCCAGGCCCATGCTCAGGCCGACCAGATGCATCAGCCAGCCGGCGCCCAGCACCGCGAACAGCGCGCTGGCGGTGAGCATCTCCGGCACGCCGATGCGCGCGGCGAGGCGGAACAGGTGCCGCAGCAGATAACGGCCGCCGATCACCAGCGCGACGATCCCCGCGACCGCCTTCAGCACGTCCTTCCACACCGGGTCGGTGCCTGCGGCGGCGACGCCCAGCAGCGGAATCGCCGCGAGCAGCGGAATCGCGGCCAGATCCTGGAACAGCAGGATCGCGAACGCCAGGCGTCCGTGCGGCGTATTCATCGCCTTCCGTTCGGACAGCAACTGCAGGCTGACCGCGGTGGACGACAGCGCCAGCGCCAACCCGACCACCAGCGCCGCCTTCCAGCCCAGTCCATAGGCCAGGCCCAGCCCGCCCAGCACCGCGCCCGTTACCGCGACCTGCAGCCCGCCCGCGCCGAACACCGGCCGGCGCATCACCATCAGCCGCGCCGGCGACAGCTCCAGGCCGATGACGAACAGCATCATCACCACGCCTATCTCGCTGGCGGCCAGCACCGGCTCCGCATCGCGGATCACTTTCACCCCGAACGGCCCCAGCATCACGCCCGCGGCCAGATAGCCCAGCACCGCGCCCAGGCCGAAGCGCTTGAACAGCGGCACCGCGACCACCGCCGCGAGCAGGAACACCAACGCCAATTGCAGACCATCACCGTGCATGCGCACCTCCGGCAGGGACAGTAACCGCGCACCGCACACACCCGCAATCGCGGCGTGCCGTCGGAGGCAGGAAAGTGCATCCGCATCCCGGCATTCGCGGCCGGGCGGCGTCTGTCGGGCGCCGCGGGAGACCTGATAAGGTTCGGCCGGTGAGCGAACCGCACGCCAACGCCGTCGATCCCGATCCCGACACGCACCACCGTACGGGCCACGACGCGGCCCACGACATGGGCGACGTCACCGCGCTGCTGCTCCGCTGGAAAGCCGGCGATGCCGGCGCCCGCGACCAGCTGGCCGCGGCGATCTATTCGCAGCTCAAGCGCATCGCCGCCAACCGGCTGCGCGAACAGGCGCGGCCGGTCGTCGATCCGACCGAACTGGTCCACGAAGCGCTGATGAAACTGATCCAGAGTCCGATCGACGCCGAAGACCGACGGCAGTTGTTCAAGATCGCCGCGGCCGCGCTGCGCCACACCCTGATCGATCTGGTGCGCCGCCGCGACGCCGACAAGCGCGGCGGCGGCGAGGTCACGTCGCTGGACGCGCTGCAGATCACCGTCGCCGGGTTGACCGGCGCCAGCGCGGACCACTGGCTGGACGTGGAGCATGCGCTGACCGAACTGGAAGCATTGGACCCGCGCAAATGCCGGATCGCCGAGCTGGCGCTGATCGTCGGCCTGGAACAGACCGAGATCGCCGCGACGCTGGGCCTGAGCCTGAGCACCGTCGAACGCGACCTGCGCTTCTCGCGCGCCTGGCTGAAGACCCGGCTGTCGGGCGCCACGCCGCAGAATCCGGACACGGTCGTGGACCGGCGGTGACGGGTCGCACTGCGTCAGGACGACCTGCAGAGAGGCGGATGCATTCCGCGCCGCGCAGACCCTTCCGATGACCGACGCCCTTTCCAGAATCGAAACCCTGTTCCATGCCGCGCTGTCGCTGCCGCCGGAGGCACGCGCGGCGTGGCTGCGGACGGCCGAGCAGGATCCGACGATCCGCGACACCGTCGATGCCCTGCTGGCCAACGACGACGCGACCGACAATCCGCTGCGCCCGGCGCTGCTCGCGGCGCTTTCCGCCGACGACGCCGGTCCGCAGCGCATCGGCCGCTATCGGCTGATCGGCGAACTGGGCCAGGGCGGCATGGCCGGCGTGTGGCTGGCCGAGCGCGACATCGACGGCCGCGCGCAGCGGGTCGCGCTCAAGCGCCTGCACGGCGCCTCCACCGCGGCCCTGCGTCGGCGGGCCGCACGCGAGCGCGCGCTGCTGGCCGCGCTGAACCATCGCGGCATCGCCGGCCTGATCGACGGCGGCGAAACCGGCGACGGCACGCCCTACTTCGTCATGGAATACGTCGAAGGCGAGCCGCTGCTGCGCTATCTGGCCGAACGACGGCCGTCGCAGCGCGAACGGCTGCAGCTGTTCCGACAGATCTGTGCGGCGATCGAACACGCCCACCAGCGGCTGATCCTGCATCTGGATCTCAAACCCTCGAACGTGCTGGTGCGCGCCGACGGCTCGACCGCGCTGATCGATTTCGGCATCGGCCAAGCGCTCGACGACAGCGGCACCGATGAACACCGCGGCGAACGCACCGCGGCGTTCACGCCGATCTACGCCGCGCCGGAGCAGCGCGACGGCCGCGCGCTGACCACCGCCACCGATGTCTACATGGCCGGCCTGCTGCTGGTCGAGATGCTGAGCGACGGCGCGCTGTCGCGGCGCGCGCGCGATGCGGCGACCGGCGACGCGCGGTCGGCGCCGGCGCTGTCGGATCCCGCGATCCGCTGCGCGCTCGACGGCGATCTGTCGCGGCTGGTCGCCCGCGCCACCGCGCACGATCCCGACGACCGCTACGCCTCGGTCGCGGCGCTGCGCATGGACGTCGAACAGTTTCTCGAAGGCCGCATGCTCGCCGCCTCGCCGCAGACGTGGTGGGTGCGCGGCGGGAAATTCTGCCGGCGCAATCGCTGGCCGCTGCTCGGCGCGGGCGCCGCGGCGCTGCTGGCGGCGGGATTCGTGCTGCAGCTGTCGGTGGAACGCACCCGCGCGCTGGCCGCGGAGAAGAACGCGCTGCTGGCCCAGGATCTGCAATCTTCGCTGCTGGTGGCGCTCTCGCCCGGCGGCAATCCGCAGGCGCAGGCGCGGATCGAGGCGCTGCTGCAGCGCGAACGCGAGCGGCTGCGCGACAGCGGCGACCCGCGCGCGCTGGATCCCGCGTGGCGCACCATCGCCTCGATCGTCGCGGTCGCGGAAATCTACGTCGCGATCGGCGACCCGGAGCCGGCGCTGAAATCCGCCGACGAGGCGCTGCGGCTGCTCGCCGAGCCACGGGCGACGCAGCGGCTGCGCGACGGCCGCGACGACGACCTGCTGGCGCGTGCGCACGCCGCGCGCGGGCAGGCGCTGAACGCACTGGAACGCTACGCGGACGCGGAGCCCGCGTTCGCGCGGATGCGCGCACTGCGCGAAGGACAACGGCGCGAGGATCCGCAGGCGCTGGCGACCGCGCTGCTGCTGCAGGGCAAGGCGGCGATCGAATGGCGCGATTTCGCCCGGGCCGAGCGCGCGCTGACCGAAGCGCAGGCGCTGGCCGCCGCTGCACCACCGCAGCCCAGCTTCCCGGTCGAACTGGCGATCGCGCGGCTCGACGCCGCCAGCGAAAGCGGCGAAGCGTCGGCACAGGGCGCGCAGCGCAGCGAGGCGCTGCTGGCGCTGGCCGAAACCGGCCTGGAGGCGACATCGCCGCTGTGGATCGAAACCTGGCTGGCGCTGTCGCGCTGGCGCCAGGTCGAAGGCAAGCCGCAGGCCGCGCTGGCCGATGCGCAGCGCGCGCGCGATCGCGCCCAGCAGTTGTTCGGCGAACGCAGCGTGGTCACCGCCACCATCGACAACAATCTGGGCACGATGCTGGCCGACCTCGGCCGTTATCGCGAGGCGCTGACGCATTTCGATCGCGCGCGCGCCACCCAGGCGCGTCTGAGTCCGGACAAGGTCGCGGTGCTCGCGTCGATCGACATCAACCGCTGCCGCGCGCAGTACCACCTGGGCGACTACGCGCAGGCCGCGTCCAGCGCGCAGGCCGCACTCGATGCGCTGCCCGACACCCACGCGGCTTACCGCCGGCTGCGCAGCATCGCATGGTCGAACTTGGCGCGCGCGCGCAGCGAGCTGGGTCAGCATCCGGCGGCGCTGCAGGCCGCGCGGCGGATGCTGTCGGACCCGTGGCTACAGGCCGCGCCGCCGCTGGAGAACGCGTTCGGCCGGATCAGCATGTTCGTGGTGCTGTTGAACGCCGGGGCGCTGGACGAAGCGCAGGCGATCCTCGACCAGACAACGCCGGTGCTGGAAGCCCAACTGCCGGCCGGGCATCCGGCCTTCATCTACATGGCGCGGCGCCGCGGGCTGCTGGCCGCCGCGCGCGGCCGCTTCGATGAAGCGGACCGCGCGTTCGGCCTCGCGCTGACGCGGATGGACGCCGCCGACGACGACCCGCTGACCCGCGCCGAGATCCAGGCCTCGCGCGCCGACGCCGTCGCCCGCCTGGGCGATCCCGCACGCGCCCGGCAGTTGCTGGCGCAGGCGCTGCCGGTGCTGCGCGCGGAGACTTCGGCCGACGCCCGCCCGCGGATCGAGGCCGAGGCCCTGCTCCGCAGCCTGGCGTCGGGTGCAGCGGAGGCGCCTGCATCGCGCAGGTGAAGGGTGGCGGCCGCTTTCTGCGACCACCGCTGTAGACACCACAAAAGGCCCCGCCCATGTTCCGCAAATCCGCTCTCGTCCTGTCCTGCCTGACCGTTGCCTGCCTGTTCGCCTCCGTCCCGCTGCGCGCCGCCGATGTCGAAGGCACGCTGGCCCAGAAGAACGGCTGGGCCGCCTACCAGACCGGTATCGACCGCACCGCCGCGCAGGTCGACGCCAAATGCGGCGGCAGGCTGCGCGCCGGTTACGACAAGACCAGCTATCCGCAGTTCGATCCGCTGCGCGACCGCACCCAGGCCGCCTGCCAGGCCGCGGTCGGTACGCTCGCCGCGCTGTGCATGAACGACGCCGGCAAACAGGCCGTGCAGGCGCTGGCCACGGCCCGCTGCCGTTTCTCCACCGACGGCACCCGCGTGACCCGCAACGGCGACACGCTGATCGTCCACATCGATCCGGAACGCGCGTCGATCACCGGCGCGCAGGCCGGCTCGTACTCGTGGGCCAGCGCGCTGCGCGAGGCGCTCTGACGCGTCGCTTGCGTCTTCGCCAGCCGCATCGACGACATCCGACAGTCCACCACACGACACACGCATTCTCCGAGGAGCAACATGAGCGTTTCGCCCGATCAGATGAAAGACGACCGCCCCACCAGCGCGCTGCCGCGCTATTTCCCTGGCGACGGGCCCGGCCAGGAGCGCCCGCTGAGCTATGTCCTGCTGATGCCTTCCGACCGGGATCTGCCGCAGGAAGAAGTGATGCGGCGGGTCGTGCGCGATGTCCTCGCGCGCAACGGTTATCCGGCGGACGATGCGATCGTCGACAAGACTCTCGAATCGATGCGCGACGCGAACGGGCGCTTCGATTTCAACAGGAACGAGGAGAACTCGCAGGACGCGAAGCGCGAGCTGCGCGATGGCCCGGTCATCGACGGCAAGCCGGGGCCGCACATCAGCGGCTACGCCGTCACGCTCAGGCAGGATTTCCAGGAGTCGGTCATCGGCCTGGCCAGCCACGAGTTCGTCGCCGGCATGTCGGAATCGCCGGAGTCCAGGGCCAAGATGCTGGATGTGGTGGGCCGCCTGAAGGAACTGGCCGGCGCCACCGGCAACAAGGATCTGGAGAACATCCTGGGCACATGGGAGAAGACCATGAAATCCCAGGAGAACGGTTCGGTGATCGATGGCACCCAGGCCGGTCTTTCCAGCCTCAAGGCGGTGATGGAACTGGCCAAGAAATCCGGCATCGACCAGGAAGCGGCCGACATGCTCGGGCGCATGACCGCCACCTTCAGCCTGCCGGTGCAGTCGGCGGATTTCTGCCGGAAAGCCTACGGACTGTATTCGGGCGTGGACCCGTCCACCGGCAAGGCGCTCACCACGAGCCAGCAGACCGGCCTGGCGCTGGATCTTGCGGGCGTCGGCTTCAGCGTGGCCGACAGCGCGGCCAAGGTCAGCGTTCTGCTGGGCGCCTCCCAGACCGGCGCGGCGCTCACCGTCGGTTCCGTCGCCACCGGCGCGGGCGCGGTGGTGGCGTGGGCGAAGGTGATGAAGGATGTGGTGGATCTCGGCGACCAGGCGATCCACAGTCTGGCCACGCGCAATTTCAACGAGCGCTTCCCGCCCGCCCCCGGCGGTACGCCGGAAACCACGATCGCCGCCCTGGTCAAACGCGCCGACGCCATGCCGACCGACAGCGACAACGCGCTCTCCAGCACCGCGCGCATGATCGATGGCTTCAAGGGCGACACCCGCGAACGCTTTATCGAGTTCCTGAAACGGACCGTGGAACCGGATTCGGCGATCGACAAACTCAGGATGGGCAAGTTCGGGGAGATCGATCTGTCGCCGCAGGACATGGAGCGCCTGGCGAAACACACCAAACGCTCGGTCGAAGCCTTCCTCAACCTGGAAATCCAGGACGTGAAGCGCTGCACGCTGCCCGAAGGCGGGCTGCGGATACTGCCGAAATATTCCAACGTCGGCGACTATCTCAAGGAACCCTTGCCCGCCGCCGCGCCGAAGGTCGACCTCACCAAACCAGAACCGCCGCCGCTGGACACCACGAAAATCCTCGGGGTTCCGAACAGCAATGATCGGATCTTCGAACGCATCCTGGAGAAGACCATCCCGGCGCCGACGGAGCAGACGCAGAAAGACCCGGCCCCGACAGGGCCGGTGCGGACCAGCCCCGCCGACACCGTCCCCGACAAGAGCCCGGTCAGCGAACTGTCGGACACCGAACGGCGCAACGTGTCCGCCGCGCTCGCGTTGGCCGCAACCAAAAGCGGAATGACCGATGTCGATACCGTCATGCCCAACCGCGACGGCTCGCGCCTGATCGCGATCCAGGGCGACGAACGCTCCGAGTTCAGCAGGACCGCGAGCGTCGCGATCCTGGACGCGGCGAAGGTGCCTGCCGAGGAATCGCAGCGACAGATCGCGCAATCGCAGTCCGACGCGGTCAAGCCGCAGGTCGAAATCGAAACGCGCAGCGCGCAGCGGATGGCGTGACCGGGCGGATGAGCCGCCCGGAGTCATCCGCCCCGAGACCCGGGATCCCCTTTCCGGAACGATCGCTTCGCACAGAGCCTCGCACAGAGAGATCCGCATGACCACCGACACCAACACCGAAACGAAACCCGATGCCGGCAAACGCGAGGAGGCGCAGCGCGCCTATCACGCGCTGTTCTCGCGCGCGGTGCAGACGCCCGGGCTGGACATCAAGAACGAATTCAACGAACAACCGTCGCCACAGGGCAGCGTGAACCATCTGCTGCACGAAGCGGGCTACACGCTCCAACAGCGCGAACTGCTGATGTCGGCGCTGTCCCGCACCAACAAGGCCGGCGTCGCCATCGAGGAAGGGCGCCTGCGCGACGCCGGCTTCCATCGCGGCAAGGCCGCCGAAGCGCTGGCCGACGTGCGCGAGGCGGGATTGTTGACGCCGGGGCGCCTGGGGGGCATGTCCGCGGACGTCGAGATGATGACCGGGCGCATCGACGAGAAACGCCCGGGTCGTTATCAGGACGCGCAGAAGTTCTTCGCTGACACCCTCGCAGCCGGCACCACCGACGAAGAGTCGTCTAAGCGCGCCGCGCAGAAGCTCTACGAAACGCTGCTCGATTCCGGATTGAATCCCGACCAGGCCAGCAAGGGTTATCACGCGCTGCAGGACGCGCTGGCCGCCCGCAGCCTCATCTCGACGATGACATCCGGCGAACCGGTCGTGCAGCCGCTGGCGGAACTGTCGCAATCCATCAAGCTCATCGCGGACGCCAAACCGCCGGTGCTGGATGCGACCAACCTGCAGACCATGCGCGACCTGGAGAAGACGCTCACCGACAAACACCTCACGCCCGCCGCGAGCCTGCTGGGCAACGGCAGGATCCTGTCCGAGCAGGACGTCACCGGCAATTTCACCATCGACCCGGCGCAGGCACGCGAAACCGCGCCCGATCGCCTGGAGAAACTGCAGGCGGTGCTGGACTGGTACGAAAAGAAGAACCAGGTGCATTCGATGAGCGCGTTCTACGGCTACGTCTTCAAGAACGCGCCCGATGCGATCAAGGCGATCAAGGATGCGCAGAACGGCGACGGTTCCGCACAGAACGACGTCGCGGTGGTCAAGGCGGTGCAGCGCGCCGAGGAACTGCTGGGCATCGTCAGCAAGGATTTCCGAACCCAGACCCCGCAGCAAGTGGTCAAGACCGTCGACGATCTGCGCGAAAGCCAGTTCAAGACCGCCGACCAGGTCGCCGATCTGGTCGGCGTGCTGCCGGTGATCGGTCCGCGCGTGAAATTCGTGATCAAGGAAACCGCGATCGGCCTGCGCTACGCCAGCGGCGACATCAGCGGCACCGAAGCCATCACCTCGAGCGTGAAGGAAGTCGCGTCGGCGGTGGTGGGCGACGCGATCTTCAAGGACAAGGTGCTGGACACATTCAAGAACGGCGAAGACCTGCTGTTTCCGCTGGCCACCGCGATCGGCGGCAATGTCCTGGCCGAGGTGGGCAAGGTCGTAGGCCAGAACAAGCTCTCCGACGTCAGCGCGGAAAAACTCGTGCAGGCGGTGAGCGTGGGCATCTCCAAGGGCGTCGTCGAAGGCGGCTTCAAGATCGCCGAGAAACTGAAACTCGGCAACGAAGATCTGGAGGAATTCGCGAAGGTGCTGGTGAAGATCGCGCAGAAGTTCGGGCTGGAGCGGCCGGTGGACCAGATGATCGACCAGGAGCTGAAGTCGCGCAGCAAGAACGGCAAAAGCTATTCGCTGGTCGAAGGCGGCGGCACGGTCGAGACCGACGCGCGCCAACCCGCCACCGGCAGCGACGAGCCCGGCATGCGCAAAGCGCTCGCCGCATTGGCGGCGATGGACGACGGCACGCGTCCCAGACCGCCAGGCGAGTCGGACAACATCGCCGCCGCGCTGACGCTGGCCGCGAACAAGGGCGGACTGCGCCAGATCGACGCGGTGGTGCCCAGCAACGACGGCTCGCGCCTGATCGCGATCCAGGGCGACGAGCGCTCCGAGTTCAGCAGGACCGCGAGCGTCGCGATCCAGGACGCGGCGAAGGTGCCCGCCGAGGAATCGCAGAAACAGATCGCGCAATCGCAGATCGACACGGTCAAGCCGCAGGTCGAAAGCGAAACGCGCACCGCGCAGCGGATGGCGTGAGCGGAGCGTAATGCCCAGCCTTCGATAATTCGAAAACGCCGGATGCGCCCGGCTCCGGCGAGCCCTCGAATGCCCTGCTGCGCAACCGTACGACGATATGGGCAATGGTGCGCAATCCGGCACCCGGACTCAGCGCAGCAATGCCTGCCGTTCGGGCGCATCGAACCACGCGATCGCGAACGCGCGGAACGTCGACTGCAGTCGGGTGGGACGATGCCGCTGCGGATGCACCAGGTAGATCGGCTGCGGCGCAATGTCCCAATCCGGCAACAGTCGGCACAGGCGGCCATCGTCGAGCGCGTCGACGACCATGTACAGCGGCAGACGCCCGATGCCGACACCGAGTTCGGCCGCGCGCAGGATGCCGTTGAAATTGTTGATGGCCAGCGGCGTGCGGATTCTCACGGTTTCGCTCTCGCGGCCGCGCACGAAGACCCATTCCGGATCGTCGCGGAAATGACTGTTGCGCAGCGCCGGCAAGGAGGCGAGTTCCGATGGCCGTCGAGGCGTGTCCGAACCGGCCAGCAACGATGGGCCGGCGATCGCGATCTCGCGTACCAGCCCGACCGCCCGCACAACCAGCCGCTCGTCCAGCGTACGTGTCGTGCGGAATCCGAAATCGTAATGGCCATCGAGCAGATCGCGGCGCTGGATGCTCAGATCCAGCTCCACGTCGACCCGGTCGTGCGCGCGCTGGAATGCGGCGATGAGATCGATCAGGAATATTTCGCCGAACGTTGTCGCCGACGTGATCCGCAACGTTCCGGCGACATCGCTGCGCTCCGCGGCGATCAGTTGCTGGGCGTCGTCGAAGGTCGCGCGCAGACGCGCCGCCTGCTCCGCGTAACGATGACCCAGCGGCGTCAGCGACACGCGTCGGGTGGTGCGGATCAACAGCTCGGCGCCGAGTTCGCGTTCCAGCTCCGCCACCTGACGGCTGATGTGCGCCTTGGAATAACCCAATGCCTTCGCTGCAGCCGTGAAGCTGGTCAGCTCCGCGACGGCGGCGAAGCAGAGCATCCGGTCGATCCGGGTCGAGATTGTTTCCATTGCACAACAGTATTTCCACGATTCCCGGGCTAATCAAGCCAAGCGGGTAGGCACAGACTTTCCGTACCGCCAAATTATCGGCTTCACGGAAACAACGGAGACCCCAATGAAGATTCTGCTGATCGGTGCCCAGGGCACCCTTGGCCGCGCTGTCGCCCAGGAACTCGGTGCCCGGCACGACCTCATCGCCGCCGGCCGCAGCAGCGGCGACATCCGTGTCGACCTCACCGACCGCGCCAGCATCGCCGCCGCCCTCGCCCAGGCCGGACCGGTCGATGCCATGGTCTCCGCCGCCGGCAACGTGGCCTTCGGCGCCCTGCTCGAACTCACGCCCGAGCAGTGGGCCGTCGGCCTGAACGACAAACTCATGGGCCAGGTGAATCTGGCGCTGCTGGCCGCACCGCTGCTCAACGCGGGCGGCTCGATCACGCTCACCACCGGCATCCTCGCCAACGACCCCATCCGCTACGGCGCCTCCGCTTCGCTGGTGAACGGCGCAGTCGAGGCCTTCGTCCGCGCCGCCGCGCTCGAACTGCCGCGCGGCATCCGCATCAATGCGGTCAGCCCGACCGTGCTGCAGGAATCCATGTCCGGCTACGCGCCCTACTTCCGCGGCTTCGAACCGGTATCGGCCACGCGCGCGGCGCTGGGTTTCAGCCGCAGCGTCGAAGGCGCACAGACCGGACAGGTCTACAGGATGCTCTGAAAGCAGCGGCTGACCGCCCGCCGATCACGATCCCGTTACCCACATGACGGGATCGGTTTCCGAGAGGGCGGCCATGACACCGCAACGATTTGCATTGCTCGCGCTGACGCTGTTCGGATCGATCGATTCGAGCAGCGCAGCCGATAGCGGCAGCGGCCATTTCCGCATGGCCGACAACGGCCTGAAAGTGGATCACGTCATCGCCGTACGCCGCGAAGAACACCTGGACCCGGCCTTCGACGACATCTTCATTTATCTCAGCGACCACCCGCTCGACGCCGCGAAGGTCGCCGCCGCCTTCGATCCCGACGATGCCGCAAGCGAACAGCTTGGCGAACGCAGCGGCGGCACCATCCGCCTCTGCCTCACCGCGGACGGCGGCGAGTGCGGCCTGTACTACCGCCGCCGCGACCCCGACGATTCCTTCAACACCTCCGGCTACGGCGAATTGAAGATCGACGTACAGACCAACGCACGCATCGCCGGCCGCTGGGTGCTGACCGACCCCGAAGACTTCTTCGGCAAGACCTACGACTTCGACCTGCGCTTCGACGCCGCCATCGCGCAACCTCCGGGCACACCGCTGCCCGCAGGCGGCGGCGACGCCGGCACCGCCTATCGCGCCTACGCCGCAGCCGTCGCGAAAGGCGACATCATCGCGCTGCGCGCATTCATGGGCGACGACGCGCGCTGGCGCCTGCCCGACAACGACGACGAGCGCATCAAGGAAACCCTGAAGGATCTTCGCGACGAACAGCCGCAGCAACCGCAGATCCTGCGCGGCCGCTTCCACGGCAACGAAGCCGTGCTCTGGATCGAAGGCGTGGACCGCGACGACATCAAACGCAGCGGTCGCGTGCGTATGGTGCGTGAGGGGAATGCGTGGCGGGTTGGGGAGCGGGATCTGGAGAGCGTCGAGGAGTAGACGTTTATTTCGCCGCGTAGCAGAAGTCGCAGCGAACGATTTCGCCGCACTCAACAGATGCTGCCTTCGCGCACCTGTTTTGCAATAAGCTTTATCTATGACACTGCAATTTAGGCATTTCAGATTTCTGGAAGATGACCCAGCGCACGGCCCTGGACTTGTACAGACCTGCTAGTCTAAGGAACAAACTACACCGCCACATGGAAGTTAGACATGAAAATAACGGTAGGTACTGCGCTCACGTTATTGCTATGTATATTCAACGGAGCAGCACAGGCGCAAACCCAGGCATATGCGCCTTTAAAATGGTGGAATGTATCGAATTGGTATACGGACCCCTACAATGGACCTCGCTATCCGACATATGAATCTGCCTTTCTGAGCGAGTGGACCGAGCGTGTTCCACTTTGCGGTCAATCAGCTACAAGCCGAGAATACCGTTGGGATGGTGCGAACCTAATAGAAGTGCTTGGACAGGGCTATACTTTTCAAGCAGGCCAGGCACACTATTTATTATTGGAATGCAATGGCGCTCCGAATGGTGTGCCCAGGCAAAATTACGGATCCTTGGCAATTCCATATGTGTATTGCCCGCAATCCGCAGGCAAGGGGCCTTTCGTAGGCGGTGGCTCTTACTTCCCAACAGCATGCCCGCCATCCGCCAACCAGATTATCCCTGACTCAAACAAAGGACCGACGTGTCCGAGCCAAGATGGCAAGAACTATAGTTCCTGTGGCGATCCTATCAACGCGCTCGTTGGGAACAAGTACGAGAAAAAAATTGAATATCAAGGCAACGGCACTTTTCCGCTTACTTTCAGCTGGTACTACAACAGCCTTGGCGCGCCGATCGCAAGTTCATCGCTGCCTTTAGGACTTGGCGAAATGCGTGTACACAATTATTCACAGTCGGTAAGTCATGCAGTTTCTGGCAGTGTGAGTTCGGCCTATATCACAAGGCCAGACGGAAATATGATTTTATTCAACAGACTAGGGAGTGGAGTATGGGGCAGCGAGAATCCAGACGCAGGCGTACTGTCTTCCACCCTGGATGAACAGAGTCAAATTGCAGACTGGTTCTATCTCGAAAAAAGCGGTGTAACGGAAGCATTTGATCACGATGGCAGATTGATTTCGGTTTCCAACCAAGGCGGTTTTAAGCAGGAGCTGACATATTTCGACAACGGGCTTCTGAAAACGATTCGAGACCCGGAGGGGCGGGAAATAAATTTCAGCTACAACGCACAGAAACTGATAAATCGTTTGAATCTTCCGGATTCACAATACATTGAGTTCTCGTACGATGCCGGGAAAAACCTGACGTCTGTAACTTACCCGGGCGGAAGCAGTGTCGGTTATCGATACAATGAGGCCGGCTACGTTGCATCCAGCACGCGAGCCGGCGCCTTGACGGGCGTTATCGATGAGAAAAATCAACGTTATTCGTCGACGACCTACGATAACAAAACGAGAGCAACGAGCACTTATCTATCGGACAACGTCGACAAGTACACGGTCGACTTCAGTACAGAGCAGGCGCCGGTCGTTACTACGCCTCTCGGCGAGACACGGAATCTCTCGGTAACGCCAAAAAATGGAAAAGCTCAATTGTCAGGACTGTCGCGTAGCTGCATCGGCTGCGTGACATCCAGTTCATCGTCAACTTTCGACGCTGCAGGCCGAAATGATCTATTTACGGATTCTGCAGGCGTCGTCACCGACACCGATTACAATGCCCGGGGACTGTTGACGCAAAAAATAGAGTCTGCGAATCGATCCGAGACCAGGCGTACGACCCAGATCGAATGGCATTCGGATTTCAATGTTCCGATCGAGCGAAGGATCTTCAATTCTGCGAATGTACTCGAAGCAAGAAACACTTATTCATATAACAGTCGCGGACAATCCACAGCGATGTGCCAGATCGATCCGGATGACAGTACGGCGATGTCCTATGTCTGTGGCTCAGCCACCGATCCGCCTTTAGCTGTCCGCCAAAGCGCGACTTCGTATTGCGAGCAAGCCGACGTCGCCTCTGGGCATTGCCCGATCATAGGCCTGGTGAAATCCCTTGATGGCCCCCGCGTCGACCAGAATGACATCACCACGTATACCTATTACCAAACAGACGACGCGACATGTGCGGCTGCACCCACGACGTGCCCGCATCGCAAAGGGGATTTGTGGAAAGTCACCAATGCCGCCGGTCATATAACGGAATACACACTGTATGACGGAGCCGGTCGCGTCCTGCAAATGAAGGATGCCGATGGTGTCGTCACCGACATGGAATACAACACTCGCGGCTGGCTCACGGCACGCAAGGTACGCGGTCTGGACGATACTGGCGAATTCTACGACGATGCCATCACGCGCATCGAGTACGACCCCGCTGGCCAAGTCACCAGGGTCTCGCAGCCCGATGGCTATCTCCTCGGCGATTACATCGACTTTACCTATGACGCCGCACATCGATTGACCGGCATCCAAGATGCCATGGGTCACAGCATCACCTACACCTTGGACAACACCGGCAATCGGACGGCGGAAACCACCAAAGACCCGAGTGGCGTCGTCATGCGCAGCTTGAACCGCGTCTTCGACACCTTGGGCCGCCTGCAGGCAAGCAAGAATGCTGCCGACCAGACTGTGGTCGCGACGACCTATGATGCCAACGACAACATCGACATCAGCACCGATGGCTTTGGGCGGGTCTCCGATCAGGATGTGGACCCGTTGAACCGTTTGATCAAGACGATTCAGGATCAGGGCGCCGGCACGATCAATGCCACGACGCAGTTCGAATACGACGCTCGCGACAATCTGACGAAAGTCGTCGACCCGAAAAACCTCGCTACGAACTACGATTACAACGGACTGAATGATCTGACTGAATTGTCAAGCCCGGACACGGGCAATACGACGTACACATACGACCAGGCCGGCAACCGAAAAACCCAGACCGATGCCAGAACCATCGTTACGAGTTATTCGTACGATGCTCTGAATCGTTTGACGCAGGTCGCCTATCCGACGGCATCGCTGAACAGTCATTTTACTTATGATGCGATCAACCAGATCTGCGAGCCGACAGAAACCTTCGCCAAAGGCCGCCTGACTCAATTCACCGACCCGAGCGGCAGCACGCAGTACTGTTACGATCGTTTCGGCAACATGACCCGCAAGCAAACCGTCAACAACGGCGTGTCATCCACGTTCATATTTGCCTACACCCGCGCGGGACGTTTGAGCAGCCTTACGTATCCGAGCGGGATGAAAGTGAGCTATCCACGCAACAAGCTTGGTCAAGTCATCGAGGTCGTCGTTACGCAAGGGACAACATCCAAGATCTTCGCCAACAATATTACCTATTACCCATTCGGTCCGCTCAGTCGTATCGAGTTCCTGCCGCCGGGCAGTCCCAATTCAAATCCTTACGTTGTTGGGCCGGGGGCCAAGCTCGCGCGATCTGACGCAATGCATGCTGCGGCATCCGGTGGCGGCTGCACACCCAGGCCTGGCGGTGGTTGCAATCCTGTTCCTGCCACGAATCCGATCGTGCAGACCCGGGTCTACGATCAGGACTACGCCATACAGAGCGTGGGCGGGTTGAATTATCAGGTCGATCGTCTGGGCAACATCGAGAGTATCGTTGATTCGGCGGGCGGCAATACCTTCGCTTACGATCATCTGGATCGGCTGACGAATGTAAGGAACAGCAATACGGCGGTCGATGTCTCGGTATTCACCTATGATCCGACCGGCAATCGATTGACCAGACAAGACGCCGCTGCGACGCCCAAGCTCTATGCCTATCCGACGAGCAGTCACCGCCTTGGCGACGTGGCAGGCGTTTCGCGCCTGTTCGATGCCAATGGTAATACCCGGCAGATCGGCACGAACCAGTTTTTCACCTACGATGAACGAAATCGCATGGTCGATTTCAGGTCGTCGAGCAGCATCATCGTCAGAACGTATCAGTACAACGCCAAAGGAGAGCGGGTTCGCAAGTACAGAAATGTGCTGAATCACGTCAGTTATCTTTACGACGAAGCCGGCAGGCTGCTCAGCGAAACCAAAACAAACCTGATCGGTAACACCGTCACGCAGGACATCATCTGGCTGGACGATATGCCGATCGGCCTGAGCCAGAACGGCGTTTTACACGGCATTTTGACTGACCACCTCAATACACCACGGCAGGTCTTCCTGACTTCGACGCAGGCGGTGCAATGGCGCTGGGATCTGGTCGACAATGCTTTTGGCGAGAAGCCGGCCGTCGCGAGCGGCGTGGACTTGGACTTGAGATTCCCCGGGCAGTTGTACGATGGAGAGTCGGGGTTGCATTACAACTATTTCCGGGATTATGAGCCAGGCACCGGAAGACACCCTCAATCAGATCCGACTGGCCTCTTTGGTGGTCTGAGCACGTATGGTTATGTCTATGGGAACCCGTTGAAGTTTATTGATCCTGATGGATTGAGTGGTATAGCTGTTCCTTATCCCGGCACATCACCAATTAACTTCGGTAGACTGGGGCGCGCGGCAGTTGGTAGGGCTGGCCTTTATGGTGCATCTTTTACCGCAGGCTATTTGCTGGGTTCAGAAATTTATGAAAATAATGATCTCGCCATTGGCGATATGATTGATGCTGTTTGCGCTGATGATCCTAATCGATGCGATAAGGAGTGGGCGGACGCTTATGAGGGCTGCAGGAAATTCATTCGTAGAAAAATTGCATCAAGTGTCTCGGGTATAACAGGCAGATATAGAAGCCTTTATGATTGCGCGAGGGGGAAAGTTAGTGAAAAATGTGGCGGAAACCCTGTTGATTATGGAAATTGATTGCCCCCAATGAATTTTATAATGAGTATTAACGTGACTCTCAAGAAAGTTAATGAATTGGCGAAGAAGGGCGAGTACGCGTCTGCTTTTGAAATTTGTAATCAAGAATTGGCTGTAGATTCGAAAAATTACGATATTCTTAGAGCACGCGCATCTATTCTAATACTGACTGACGAGCTAGAAAAAGCAGTCGAAGATTTACTTTTGTTGGCAAGTGAGAGTGGTGAGCCATCAGATTATTACGATCTTGCGCGCGCACAAATAAATAATCATGATTATTCTTCTGCAATCACTGCGCTTGATAAGCTTCTAGAAATTTCTAAGCGAGAAGATTTTGATTACTACGATAGCTCAGCCCACTTTTTTAGGGCGTTTGCATTGATTGAAACGGGGCAAAAACGCGCCGCACTTGACGATATGGAATTACTTGAAAGCGGTATGCAGTTCTGGATATCAGGCAAAGGTTTGATCACCGTGGCTCAATTACAGAATAGAGTGAAGTAGGACCGCAACAAGTAGGGCGGGATCAAGCCCGCCGTCATGAAAGACGAGCTTCCTGCCGAAATCCATGCGGGAGCCAGCGATGGTTTTTTTTGGACTCGATCATCAGGTGAATTTTTTGATCTTTCCGAGTGACGGACTTGAGCCCGCTCTACAGGCTTCGGGATGTTTGGTTCGATTCTTGCCCAAACGCATAAAATAGCGCCGTTTTCTCAGCGCTTCCGTGACACTTTAAAACCTCGTGCCACCCGCGCTTCCTCATATCCATGGAGGACCACGCTGGCCATAGCGCGGCCCTGTATGAGCGAGCGCAGCGCGGTGGTGTAGCCGGCGAAGGCCGTAAGGCGCATACCCACTTTTAGGATGCATAAGCGAGAAGCGTCATGCACCGTTCTTTTGAAGCGTCCGACGCCTGTGACGCGTCATGACGCATGACGCCTTCGGCTTATGCGCCCTACGACCATTTGACTTCAATCAAGTCGGCCATCACCAGCGATCCTCATGATGCTCGTTCATCATGAGGATCGCCTCGATGCCGCACGACAGTGTCGCCATGGCTTCCACGACTTCGTTCGACGAGGACTCGGCCATCGGGTCCCGTCTGATGGCATTCGCAAGCGGACAGCTGCTGCAAGCGCAGACTCTGCTGGCCCAGGAAGGCGAGGCGCGGCATTCGGGGATCCATGAAGCCAGGAAATGCATCCGTCGTACCCGGGCCGCGCTTGCGCTGGGGGCGCACGTATTCGATGGGCGCGCGGAGCGGCTCGACGACGAGTTGGGCCGGCTTTGCCGCGGGTTGTCGCCGTTGCGCGATGCGCAGGCGCTGATCGAGGCTTTACAGCGGCTCGACGATTCGGCGCCGTCCGCGGTGCGCGACATTCTGCCGCTGGCCGGGATGTCGGTGCGGGAGCGTCGCGACCGGATGCTGGAACGCGCGCTGCAGCGCGACCCGCAGTTCGATGCCCGCCGACAGCGGCTGTCCGCCGCGCAGGCGCGTCTGCTGCGGCTGCCGTGGCAGAGCGTGAGCGATGACGACATCGCCAAGGCGGTGATGCGCAGCAAACGACGGGCCCATAAGGCACAGCGGCGGGTCGAGCGGCATCCCGATGACGACGAGGCGTGGCACATCTTTCGGCGTCGTCTGCGCCGATTGCGGCAGCAGGACTCTCTGCTGGCGACGTTACGGCCCGACCTGCGGCCGTCGACCAGGCACCATGAACATCAGGCGCAGGCCCTGGGCGAATCGCAGGATGATGCGCTGCTGCTCCGTCATTGCAGCGGGCGCTCTCCGTTTCCTGCCGATCAGCGCAGGCTGCTGCGGGATATCGCCCGCGAACGACTGCAGCGTACGCGTTCGACATGCGGCACCGCTTCGCGGGCGTCCGATACGGGAGGCAAGCACGATGCCGGACATCGATCTGTGCATACAGCGATTGGACCAGTTGTTCGACAACCTGGACCCGGCGCCGTTCCACGCCAAGGCGCTTGACCGCAACGCCGAGGCCTATCTGCTGGAGAGCGCCGGAGAGTACGGCGCGCGCCAGCCGCTGGCCATCGCGATCCATGCGCCCGCGGCGCTCGGTGAACATCTCGCGGATATCGCTTCCGCCATCCACACCCATTTCTCGCTTGCCCATCGGCAGGCCGAGCGACGTCACCGGCGTCGACGCCGCATCGGCCGCGTTGCGTTGTCGGCGGGTCTGGCGACGCTGGCGGTCGTGTTGTTGCTTCGCCGTTGGGTCGAAACCATCGGCGGATCGATCGGCGAGGTCATGGCCGAGGGTTTGTTGATCCTGGCCTGGGTGGCGTTGTGGCGACCGATCGAAAACATCGGCTTCGATTCATGGGAGAGCCGCGAGGAGCGACGTCTGCTCGCCAAGCTGTCGGAGATACCGATCCGCTTCGTGGCCACGGCGGGCAACGACGATGGACGCGATGCCGGCTAGCGTCGATTCCGGTGCGATCGGCTCGATCGATACCGTTTGATCGCGGCTGCGCCGCACGTTGCCGACGATTTCGCCGACGTTGCGCACCGGCTTGATGTTGCGATGCGATATCTCCGTTAAGACGCCGTACCCGGATCGGTCGGATCGCCTGGCGACGATCGACCGCTGCGTCACGCCGGTGTGGATCGTAGGCTCGATCCATGGCAAGGTCCGGATCGCACAGCGCGACGCAGGGGGGCGTCGCCGTCCGCACAGCGCCCGTCATGGGCGTTATCCAAGCAGTCCATCACCCAAAGGAAGGAAGGTCATGACCGCATCGATCAGCAAGCCTGTCGTGCTTGCAACCGCCATCGCCACGATCCTGATTGCAGCGCCGCTGCATGCGGAGGAAGGCGATTATTCGTTCTGGCAGACACTGGCGAACATCGCATCGCCGCCGAAAGCCGACAACAAGGTCACCGCTGCGCAACGCACCGGCGACTATCCGCTGCTGTCCAATCCGTCCGGCTATGCCGACGGCTTCAGGCCGGGCGCCTACACCGAATGGCAGACCATCAAGCTCGCGCCCGAAACCGGCGCGGTCTGCGGCAACGGTTCGCAGTACAAGTTCTTCTTCAACCGCGTGCCCAACACCCGCAACACCATCATCTACATGGAAGGCGGCGGCGCCTGCTGGGATTACGCCAGCTGCACCGGCCAGACCGGCGTGCGCGGCGCGCGCAACCCGAACGGCATCCCCGACGACTACATGAGCCTGCTCAACCCGGGCGCGAGCCTGGTCAGCCCGTTCGTCACCCGCATCAGCCCGTTCGAGTCGATCAAGACCCAGCAGTGGAACATCGTCTACGTGCCCTACTGCACCGGCGACATCTACAGCGGCGACAAGGTGGCGGTCTACAACGATCCCGCCGGCGTGAAGCCGCCGCTGGTCTGGCACCACAACGGCACCCGCAACGTCCGCGCCGTGGTGAGCTGGCTGAAGGACAACGTGCAGCGGCCGACGCAGATGCTGTCCACCGGCTGCAGCGCGGGCGGCGCCGGCAGCCTGACCAACTACGCGCCGCTGCGTCGCGATCTGGCGCCGACCCGCGGCTTCCTGATCGACGATTCCGGCCCGGTCTTCGATGCGCCCCTCGGCGGCGACCCGAGCGTCTATCCGTCCGCACCGCTGCAGGGCCTGATGCGCCAGGCGTGGGGCCTGAACAAACCGAACGGACCGCTGCCCTACCTCGCCGGCCAGATGCCGCAGCTCGACCTCAATCAGCTGGGCACGATCTACAACGCGCTGTCGGCGAAGTATCCGAACGACCGTTTCGGCCATACCCACTTCTGGAAGGATCTGAATTTCTCCTCGTATTCGTACGAGCGGTTCTTCGCCGATATCCAGAACGCGCCGAACCAGGCCGCCAAGGAAGCGTTGATCCACGCCCGCTGGAACACCGACACGCAGCGCCTGTCGGCGAAACTCAACGGCTTGGGCAACTTCGGCGGTTACTTCCCGCAGTACCGCGCCCTTAACGAAAGCCATTGCACCACCATCGTCGACTTCAAGAACGGCGATATCCAGACCATGAGCCTGGAATTGAGGAACTTCCTCGACAGCGTGCTGGTGGGTTCGGGCAATGTGCTGGACGCGACCGAAGCCAGCGATGCGGCCGATCGCGCCAAACCGTTCAACCTGCTGTACTGGACCGTCGACCAGCTGGTCTGATCGCCCATGCGCTTTCCCGACGGACCCGCGTTCCGGGTCCGTCGGGAGACGCTTCCCATTCCAGGAATGTCCCGGGAATGCCTGTGCAGGAATCACTGCGCCACCCATCATGAAGATCAAACCCGTTCACATCGGCCTGACGATCGCGGTCGTAGCGGCGCTCGCGTTCTGGATGTCGCGATACCGCGGCGACGCATCCGTCGACGATCTTTCCACCACACAGACCAGCAGCGTGCCGTCGACGCCGGCCGCCACCGATTCCCGGGAGACGGCGCTGGCATCGACGCCGGAAGCCCGGGCGTACCGCAACCGCCTGGCGTTCGAGCAGCGCGTGCGTGGGTTCCTGCGCGACGCGCACACGCTGGACGAGACCACGCGGCGCGAACAGGCGCAGGCCATCGGCCGCGAGATCGACCAGCGCGAACAGGCGCGGGAGCTGTCGGCGGGCGAGAGCGTGGTATTGCGCGTGAGCCTGATCGAGGCCGCCGAGCAGGACCAGGCCGAACGCATCCGGCAATCGCAGGCGCTGGTGGACCGTTATCGGCAAGAGACCGCCGCGCGACAGGCGGCCTTCGAGGAACAGCAGCGCCAGGACGCCGGGTTCCAGGCCTACAAGACGCGCGAGGCGCAGATCGTCTCGGAAGTCATGGCGATGACCAGTTACCCCGGCGGCATGAGCCGCGACGACTATCTGCGCATGCGTCTGCAGGAAGCGCGGCAGGCGACCTACGGCGCGCAGGGTCCACAGCCGACGCCTTGAAGATTCAACAGGCTCTACAGGATGTCGGCTCGGCAGGAGAGCCTTCAGGCCCGATCTTTCCGAACGATCGCGCGATCTTTGTAGAGCTCGGGCCTGAAGGTCCTCCTACGAAATAGAAACGCCCCGCGATGCGGGGCGTTCGTTTCGATCTCAAGCAGAACAGCAGATCCCTCAGGGCTACGCCGGTTCGGGATGACGCGGGCTGCGTCAGCGCCGCATCGAGGTGAAGAATTCGTCGTTCGACTTGGTGGTCTTCATCTTGTCGAGCAGGAATTCCATCGCCGCGATCTCGTCCATGCCGTGCAGCAGTTTGCGCAGGATCCAGATCTTCTGCAGCAGGTCCGGTTCGATCAGCAGATCCTCGCGGCGCGTGCCCGACATGTTCACCGCGATCGCGGGATAGACGCGCTTCTCGGTGATGCGGCGGTCGAGGTGGATTTCCGAGTTGCCGGTGCCCTTGAACTCTTCGTAGATCACCTTGTCCATCGCGCTGCCGGTATCGACCAGGGCGGTGGCGATGATGGTCAGCGAACCGCCTTCCTCGACGTTGCGCGCGGCGCCGAAGAACCGCTTCGGACGATGCAGGGCGTTGGCGTCGACGCCGCCGGTCAGCACCTTGCCGGAGCTGGGCACCACGTTGTTGTAGGCGCGGGCGAGACGGGTGATGGAGTCGAGCAGGATCACGACGTCCTTCTTGTGCTCGACCAGGCGCTTGGCGCGCTCGATCACCATTTCGGCGACCTGCACGTGGCGCGCGGCGGGCTCGTCGAAGGTGGAACTCACCACTTCGCCGCGCACGGTGCGCTGCATTTCGGTGACTTCTTCCGGACGCTCGTCCACCAGCAGCACGATCATGTGCACGTCGGGGTGGTTGTAGGTGATGGCGCTGGCGATCTGCTGCATCATCATGGTCTTGCCGGCCTTGGGCGGCGAGACGATCAGCGCGCGCTGGCCTTTGCCCTGCGGCGCCATCAGGTCGAGGATGCGACCGGTGATGTCTTCGGTGCTGCCATCGCCGCGTTCGAGCTTGAAGCGGCGGCGCGGGAACAGCGGCGTCAGGTTCTCGAACAGCACCTTGTTCTTCGACGCTTCCGGCGGCTCGCCGTTGATGGTGTCGACCACGGCCAGCGCGAAGTAGCGCTCGCCGTCCTTCGGCCAGCGGATGCGGCCGGCGAGGTCGTCGCCGGTGCGCAGGTTGAAGCGGCGGATCTGGCTGGGCGAGATGTAGACGTCGTCCGGGCCGGCGAGATAGCTGGCCTCGGCGGCGCGCAGGAAGCCGTAGCCGTCGGGCAGGATTTCCAGCACGCCGTCGGCGGCGACGCCTTCGCCGTGGCGGGTCAGCACTTTCAGCAGCGCGAAGATCACGTCCTGCTTGCGCGCGCGGGCCACGCCTTCGTGGATGTTCAACTGCTCGGCGATATCGAGCAGCTTCGGCGTGGGCATGCGCTTGAGGTCGCTCAGCGAATACTGCGGGAAGCCCTCGGGCACGCCGACCATCGGCCGCGCGACGAACTGCTGCTGCTGGAAGCTGCCGGCCTCCTGGCTGATGTTGTCGCCGCCGTTCTCGTTGCCCTGCTCGTTGCCGTTCTCGTCGCGGCCGCGGAAACGGTCGCGGCGATTGCGGAAGCGGTCGCGGCGGTTGTTGTTGTTGGCGTTGTTGTTATTGGCGTTGTTGTTGTTGAAGCGCTGCTGGCCTTCGCCGCCCTGGCCCTGCCCGGCATTGCCGTCGGCGGCCTGTGGAGCCCGATCTTGCTGACCGCCCTGCTGGCCGCCCTGCGGGTGGGTCTGTCGACCACCGCCGTGGGGGTTGTTGGCTTGGGGGTTGCCTTGCTGGCCGCTGTGCTGGCCGCCCTGGGCGGACGGATGACCGCCGGCGTCGGCATGCGGTGTCGACTGCGGCGGCTGAGCCTGGGGCGCAGCAGGCGGCGGGCTTGCCGGCTGAGCCGGCGGTGGCGATGCGGCTGGCGGCGGCGAGGCCGGTGCGGCTGCCGGCGGTGGAGCGACCGGCTGCGGTGCTTCAGGCAGCGGCATGCTGGTCTGGACGGCGACGGTCTTGGTGGCGCGCGGCTTGCGCACGCGCTTCACGGCGGTATCGCCGGATTCGGGAGTCTGATCGGACAAAGCGGAGATCCTCGCAACTGCGAGCGTCCGCGGTGCGCGGACGGTGTCAGGTGTGGGTGGTCGGTTAGGACGGGGATTTACGGCGCCAGAGGCGCGTCGTTCGGCTAGAAGCTAGCACCCGCGCGGCGCGGCGGCAAGCGTCGGGCTGAAGTCGGGTTCATGCCCGTGGCCGGCGTTGCGGGCTTCGCCGACCCGGGACGCCCCCGGATATGGGGCGTCGGGAGTAACTCAGAGCGCCTTGTCGATCAGCTGGGCGAGCTGCGGCTTGCCGACGGCGCCGATCTGGGTGCCGTGGACCTGGCCGCCCTTGAACACCAGCAGCATCGGAATGCTGCGCGCGTTGAAGCGGCGGCCGAGGTTAGGCTGGTCTTCGATATTGACCTTCACGATCCGCGCGCGGCCGTCGTACTGGTCGGCGAGCTGGTCGAGGAAAGGCGCGATCATCTTGCAGGGGCTGCACCACGGGGCCCAGAAATCCACCAGCACCGGCACGTCGGACTGCAGGACGAGGGTGTCGAAATCGGTATCGGTGGCATGGGAAATCTTGTCGCTCACGGGAGTCTCCGGGGGTGCGGACGGGCCGGGAATGGCGCGTCGGGCGGGTCGGGTCTGGGCCGACCGGGGCGGTCTGGCGATAGGCTGGTACGGATAGGCTGCTACACTGCGGGCTTGCATCGCCGGCTTCAAGGGGCCCGCTCTCAATGAGCACCCGGGGGCCGAGCACCACTTCGCAGAGGCCGGCAGTCTGCTGCCCCGCGACTTCCCACGCAAGCGCGACTCCCGGCTTTCCGCCGTCGCGCCGGCCCGCATCCTACGCCTGAGCATGAGCGATAAACCCCTAACCGACATCACTTTTTCCTCCTTCGAGCTGCATCCGGCGCTGTTGTCCGGGCTCGAAGCCGCGGGTTTCACCCGCTGCACCCCGATTCAGGCGCTGACGCTGCCGGTGACCCTGCCCGGCCGCGATGTCGCCGGCCAGGCCCAGACCGGTACCGGCAAGACCCTCGCCTTCCTGGTGACGGTCATCAACCGCCTGCTGTCGCGCCCGGCCCTGGCCGAACGCAAGCCCGAGGATCCGCGCGCGCTGATCCTGGCGCCGACCCGCGAGCTGGCGATCCAGATCCACAAGGACGCCGTGAAGTTCGGCGCCGATCTGGGCCTGAAGTTCGCCCTGGTCTACGGCGGCGTGGACTACGACAAGCAGCGCGCCCTGCTGCAGGCCGGCGCCGACGTGATCATCGCCACGCCGGGCCGGCTGATCGACTACGTCAAACAGCACAAGGTCGTCAGCCTGCACGCCTGCGAAGTGTGCGTGCTGGACGAAGCCGACCGCATGTTCGACCTCGGCTTCATCAAGGACATCCGCTTCCTGCTGCGGCGCATGCCGGCCTGCACCGAGCGCCAGACCCTGCTGTTCTCGGCCACCCTCAGCCACCGCGTGCTGGAGCTGGCGTACGAGCACATGAACGATCCGGAAAAGATCGTCGTCGAGAGCGAGTACATCACCAACTCGAAAGTCCGGCAGCTGATGTACTACCCCGCCGACGACGAGAAGATCCCGCTGCTGCTGGGCCTGCTGTCGCGCAGCGAAGGCGCGCGGACGATGGTGTTCGTGAACACCAAGGCCTTCGTCGAACGGGTCGCCCGCGCGCTGGACCGCGCCGGCTACCGGGTCGGCGTGCTCAGCGGCGACGTGCCGCAGAAGAAGCGCGAGTCGCTGCTGAAGAAATTCCAGGCCGGCCAGCTCGAACTGCTGGTGGCCACCGATGTGGCCGCCCGCGGCCTGCACATCGACGGTGTGAGCCACGTCTACAACTACGATCTGCCGTTCGATGCCGAGGACTACGTGCACCGCATCGGCCGCACCGCGCGTCTGGGCGCGGAGGGCGACGCGATCAGCTTCGCCTGCGAGCGCTACGCGATGTCGCTGCCCGATATCGAGGCCTATATCGAACAGAAGATTCCGTCCGAGCCGGTCACCCGTGAGTTGATGACCTCGCTGCCGCGTCCGGAGCGCGAGCGTCAGCCGGTGGTGGAAGGCGAGGACGGCGACAACGACGACAGCCTCAGCACGATCTTCCGCGAAGCGCGCGAAGCCCGCGCGACCGAAGACGCCAAGCGCGGCGGCGGACGCAGCGGCAGCGGTGGGCGCAGCAGCGGCGGCCCCGGCGGCCGCTCCAACGGTCCGCGCACGGGCGGCCCGCGTTCGTCGAGCGGCAGCGGTACCGCCAGCGGCGAACGTCGCGAGCGCACCCCGCGCCCGCCGCGCGACCCCAATGCCCCGCCGAAGCCCGCCATCGCCAATCCGGCTGTCGCCCAGCCTGCCGTCGCGCAGGTCGCGGCTGGCGGCATTCCGAATGCGGTCGAGGGCGAGCGCGGTCCGCGCAAACCCCGTCGGCGCCGCGGCGGCAAGCGCATCGACGGCGCTGAAGGCGCGAATCCCGTCAACCAGGCGGTGCGTGCGCTGGAAACGCCGGCGCCCGTTTCGGTCGGCGGCACCTCGGCCGGTAGCGCACCCTCCGCGAAGTCGGCCGGCGCATCGAAACCGTCGCTGTTCTCGCGTCTGGGCAACAAGCTGAAATCGCTGGTCACCAAGCCGCCGCGTTCGCAGCACTGACTTTTCCGCCCCTCCCGGGACAGCGCCCGGCAGGGATGAGCGCCTACCGCCCCATCGCGGGCGGCAGGCGTCGCACCTTCGTCGCACCTTTTCCAAGGCACAATCGGCAAATCGTCCCGGCGTGACGCCGCCCCGGAACCCCGGGTGCGGCCTCCGTGGTGCGGCGTTGTCCATCAGCACGCCCCGCATCGTCGGAACGGAGCGTCCGCACGGGCGCGTCGCACGCGCGCATTCCGCCTGCCCGCATCAACGACCCCGAGCCCGTCGATTGCAGCCTGCAAGGCCCGGGCGTGTTCGACCTTCTGCGCAGCCATGTCCCGATCACGCACGGCGATGATCCTCACGGGCGCCTGATTCCGCTGGATACCGGTGCGGGCATGCCCGGTCGTTACCGGCGTACCCGCATTGTTCGGTCCGGTTCGCCGGATCGAGTCCGACCCGAAGCTTCGCTCTCGTCCCGGGTCGGACCGGTATTTCGTCCGACCCATCTCCGTGCGGGATGCCGATCCAGAGGGTTCCTCCACATCCCACTACACGGAATCGACATGACACTGAAACCCCTGCTCGCCGCGCTTCTGGCGCTCGGCGGCCTGGCCTCCGGCCAGGCGTCCGCGAACTACACCTGCACTCTGGAATTTGTCAGCCCCAGCGGCACCAACCCCATCCGCGTCGGCCAGCAGTTCGGCTTCACGGTGCAGGTGTCCTATCTGGAACCCGGCCCGCCGGCTCCGTATCCCCCGGCCACCAAGCCGTTCGCCGTGATCTTCCACGGCACGCGTAATGGTGTGTGGGACACCGGCTCCGGACAGCACCTGATGAACGCCCCCAGCAATTACCCGGAAACCACCTTGTCCTACAACCCGGGCGGCATCGCCGGCAATTACATCCGCTACGCCACGATCTACCGCAACGGCGTCTTCATCTGCTCCACCAACAGCGTTTACGGCGGATTGCTGTAACCGGGCACCTTGCAGGGCTCAACCCTTTTCCTTCGATGGCGCCCTGCACCCCCGGCAACTGGTCATACGGGACCGTGGCGGTCCTGATGACCGCTCGCACGACGATCCTGTTCCTCGCCGGATTGCGCTGATGACAGGGATGCTGGTGAGTCGGATCACTTCCGGCGCACCTGCATCGCTCGATACCGGTTCACCGGATCGAACCCGACCCGGGGGCTTCCCTCATCCCCGGCCGGACCGGCATCCCGTCCGCTGCAAGCCTCATGCGGGGTGCCCGATCCAGACAGTCACTTCTTCCACATTCGATTACATGGAGTAACACATGACACTGAAACCCCTGCTCGTCGCGCTTCTGGCGCTTGGCGGCCTGGCTTCCGGCCAGGCGTCCGCGAACTACAGCTGCACCCTCGGCTTCGTCAGCCCCAGCGGCACCAATCCGGTCCACGTCGGCCAGCAGTTCGGCTTCTCGGTGCTGGTGTCGTTCGTCGACTTCGGCCCCTATCCGCCGATCACCATCAAACCGTTCGAGGTGCACTTCCACGGCACGCGCAACGGCGTGTGGGACACCGGCAGCGGCCAGCACCTCGCGAACGTGGCCGGCAACTACGAAGAAACGATCATGAGCTACAACCCGGGCGGCGTGGCCGGCAACTACATCCGCTACGCCACGATCTACCGCGACGGCCAGTTCATCTGCTCCACCAACAGCGTCTACGCCGGGCTGCTGTAAGCCATCGGTCGAGGCCTGATCCATCGGGCCTCGATGCATCGCAAACGCATGCCCCGGTCGTCGCGGACGGGGCATGCGCCGCCGCAGCGGACGGCGCGCTCGATACCCGCAGCGCATCGAAGCGACGTCTTCTGCAATACTTCCGCGATGACCGTTCTCCGCTTCGACAACGTCAGCAAGCAGTATCCCGGCGGCCACGTCGCGCTCGCGGACGTGAGCTTTTCGGTGGATCCCGGCGAGATGCTGTTCGTCACCGGCCACTCCGGCGCCGGCAAAAGCACGCTGCTGCGACTCATCCATCTGTCCGAACGCCCCAGCCGCGGCGCGGTGCTGTTCGGCGAGCGCAATCTGCGCAAGGTCGGCGGCCGCGGGGTGGCGATGCACCGGCGCGAAGTGGGCGTGGTGTACCAGGATCACCGCCTGCTGACCGACCGCACCGCGGCCCAGAACGTGGCGCTGCCGTTGATCCTGCGCGGCGTGCGTCGCGACGAGATCCGCAAGCGCGTGCGCAGCGTGCTGGATCGCGTCGGCCTGGGCGCGCGGCTCGACGCCCTGCCCGGGCAGCTGTCGGCGGGCGAGCAGCAGCGGGTCGGCATCGCCCGCGCGCTGATCGGCGAGCCGCAGCTGCTGGTGGCGGACGAACCCACCGGCAATCTCGACCCCACCCTGTCGGCCGAAATCATGACCCTGTTCGCCGCGCTGCACGAACGCGGCACCAGCGTGCTGGTCGCCAGCCACGATCTGGGACTGGTCAAACGCATGAAGAAACGGGTGCTGGTGCTGGATCACGGCCGGCTGCTGGACGACATCCCGCCGGAGGAACTGGCCGATGGCTAAGTCCGCCAAGTCCGCGACGTCCGGCGCCACGGTCGCCAAACCGCGGTCGCGCGTCGCCGCCTGGATCGAACACCACGGCGACAGCCTGGTCGCCAGCCTCGGCCGGATGCTCGGCAAGCCGTGGGCGACACTGCTCACGGTCGGGGTGATGGCGGTGGCGCTGGCGCTGCCGCTGGGACTGGCGCTGGTGCTGGACAACGCCGCGCGGCTGGGCGGCAACATCGAACGCGCCCGCGAGATCGCGCTGTTCCTGAAGCCGGATATTCCCCTCGAACGCGCGAAAACGCTGGCGCAGACCCTGCGCGCGCGCGGCGATGTCGCCGAGGTCACCGTGCGCACGCCGGACGAAGGCCTGGCCAGCCTGCGCGGCGCCGGCGGCGGCACCGATGTCTACGCCGACGCGCTGGCGGCAGTGGGCGAGAACCCCCTGCCGAGCGTGCTGGTGCTGCGCCCGCGCGGCGACGAACGGGTGCTGGCGGCCGCGCTGGCCGCGCTGCCGGAGGCCGATGTCGTCCAGCACGACGCGGTCTGGCGCGATCGCCTGGACCGCTGGCTGGGATTCGGCGAGCGCGTGGCCTGGGTGCTGGCGGCGCTGCTGGGCCTGGGCGCGCTGCTGGTGGTCGGCAACACCGTGCGTCTGGACATCCAGTCGCGGCGCGAGGAGATCGCGGTGCTGCAGTCGCTCGGCGCCACCGACGGCTTCATCCGCCGGCCGTTCCTGTATCTGGGCGCCTGTTACGGGCTGGCCGCAGGCGCGCTGGCGCTGGGCCTGCTGACCGCGGCCGAATTCGCCCTGCGCCAACCGCTGCGGGCGCTGGCGGAGAGTTACGGCAGCGGTTTCGCCTTCGCCGGCGTCGAACCGCTGCACGCTTTGTATGTGCTGGCCGTCGCGGGGGCGCTGGGTTGGCTGGGCGCCGGCGTGGTCACCGGACATTTTCTGCGTCAAACTAAAGTCTGACGCGATCACAGCAGGCATCCCGGTCGCGCGATCGTCCCGGCAGGCTGCCGGAAACGATCCGGCGCAAGACAGGCCAACCCGCCGCCCTCCTCATCCGACCACCACAACCGCAGCCCGAGCAAATCCACGCATGCCCGCCCACGATGTCCGCCACCTGACCACCGACACCCCCCGGGTGATGGTGGTCGATGGTTCCAAACTGGTCCGCAGGCTGATCGGCGACATGCTGCAGCGCGACCTGCCGGGCGTGGAAGTGATCGGTTGCGCCGGCCTGTCCGAGGCCAAGGCGGCGCTGGAAGCCGGTCCGGTCGATCTGGTCACCACGTCGCTGGTCTTGATGGACGGCGACGGCCTGCAGGTGGCGCGCCACGTCCGCACCACCGCCGCGCAGCGCTACGTGCCGGTGATCGTCGTCTCGGGCGATGCCCAGGCGCATCTGGAAGCGCGCCGCTTCACCGAAGACGTCACCGACTATTTCGACAAGGCGGAGGGCTACGCCGCGCTGGCCGCGTTCATCCGCGGCTACGTGCAGCCGCAGCCGATCCCCGATGCGCGCGTGCTGTACGTCGAGGACAGCATCACCGTCGCGGTGGCCACCCGGCGCATGCTGCAGGCGCACGACATCAGCGTGATCCACATGAGCCGCGGCGACGACGCACTGGCCTATCTCAACGAACACATGGGCCATGAGGACGTCGGCGCCGACCTGCTGCTGACCGACGTGACCCTGGACGGCGAAGTCAGCGGCCTCGACCTGCTGCGCGCGGTACGGAACGACTTCGGCTACGGCAAGCGCCGCCTGCCGGTGCTGGTGATGACCGGCGACGGCAACCGCGACAAACAGTCCAACCTGCTGCGCGAAGGCGCCAACGATCTGGTCTCCAAGCCGATCGAAGAACGCATGCTGATCACCAAGACCCTCTTCCAACTGCGCATGGCGAAACTGCCGGAGCGGGCGGCGGCCGAGTGAAGCAGCGATCGAATCAGCCATCGAAGCGACCATCGAAGTAGCGATTTGAAACGGCTGATCGAGCACTCCACGACATCTACGCAACGCGAATCGCGCACAGCGTCCATGTCGTGCGCGGCGACGTTGGTGCATCATTCGCAGCCCACTGTCCGCACGGATTGAACACGTCATGGCTGACGACGACCGCATCAAACTCGAACCTTCCTGGAAAAGCCACATCGGCGACTACCTGCTGCGCGAGGAGATGACCGCGCTCGGCGCGTTCCTGCGCCAGCGCAAGTCGATGGGCGCGCGGATCTATCCGCCCGGCTCGCAGATCTTTTCCGCCTTCGACGCAACGCCGTTCGACGCGGTGAAAGTGGTGATCCTCGGCCAGGATCCGTACCACAGCGCGGGCCAGGCGCACGGGCTGTGTTTCTCGGTGCGTCCCGGCGTGGCGATACCGCCGTCGCTGGACAACATCTTCAAGGAGATCCAACGCGACCTCGGCATCGCCCGCCCCGACCACGGCAACCTCACGCCCTGGGCCGAGCGCGGCGTGCTGCTGCTCAACGCGGTGCTGACCGTGGAAGACGGCCGCGCCGGCGCGCATCAGGGCAAGGGCTGGGAAGGCTTCACCGATCACGTCGTCGATGTATTGAATCGCGAGAAGGAAGGTCTGGTGTTCCTGCTGTGGGGCAGCTACGCGCAGGCCAAGGGCAAGGTGATCGACACCAGCCGGCATCGCGTGCTGAAGGCGCCGCATCCCTCGCCGCTGTCGGCGCACCGCGGCTTCGTGGGCTGCGCGCATTTTTCGGCGACCAACGAATACCTGAACCGCAAAGGCAAGACGCCGATCGACTGGTCGCTGCCGCCGCGCGCCGAGTTGCCGGCAGATTTGCCAAAGGCCGGCTGAAAACCTCGCCAACGCTTCGACCCGGAGACCCTCCGCATCCGCTGTCGATGATCGGACACGAATCTAGAGCGGAGCGCAGCTCCGCTACCTCTCTCCGAAAGCGCCCGACCGCTCAGCCAACCACTCAGCCGATAGCGCCTGCGATCCACGTATCGCGCACGCGCAAGCCGTCGTCCAGCGAAACCAGATCGGCGCGGTAGCCGGGCTCGATCCGTCCGTATTCGCGGCCCAGCCCCAGGAACTCCGCTGGATAGGTCGACGCCATGCGCGCGGCTTCCTCCAGCGGAACGTCCAGCCACTGCACGCTGTTGCGCACGGCAGTCGCCATGTCCAGCGCCGAGCCCGCCAGCGCGCCCGCGGCGTTGCGGACCACGCCGTCCTGCACGGTGATGGTTTCGTCGTACAGCGTGTAGGCCGGATCGTCGGCGCCGACCGGCGGCATCGCATCGGTCACCAGCAGCACTTTTCCGCGCGGCTTGGCGGCCAGCGCCACGCGCAGGCTGGCCGCGTGCACGTGATGACCATCGACGACGATGCCGCACCAGCTGTGCGGATCTTCCAGCGCCGCGCCGACCGCGGCCGGCTCGCGCCCCTGCAGCGGCGACATCGCGTTGTACAGATGCGTGAAGCCGCGGATGCCGGCGTCGAGTCCGGCGCGGATGTCTTCGTAGCTGCCGGCGGTGTGTCCCGCGCACAGCAGCACGCCGCGTGCGACGAGGGCGCGGATGGTATCGGTCGAGACGCATTCCGGCGCCAGCGTCATCACGGTGACGCCATGGCCCAGCGACGCCACCAGTTCGATCTCCGCCTCGTCGGGCACGCGAAATTTCCCGGCGTCGTGCGTGCCCTTGCGCGCCGACGCCAGATACGGGCCTTCCAGATGCAGACCGAGAATTCCCGGCACGCCCTGCGCGATCGCATCGCGGGTCGCGGCGATCGCGTCGCGCATCACTGCGTAATCGTCGCTGATCAGGGTCGGCAGCAGGCCGGTGGTGCCGAAGCGCCGATGCGCCTGCGCGATGCGCCGCAACGTATCGACGGTCGGCGCGTTGTTGAACAGCACGCCGCCGCCGCCGTTGACCTGGATGTCGATGAAACCTGGCAGCAGCGTGTCGCCCCGCAGATCGCGCTGCGGCCCCGCATGCGCAGGCACATCGGCGGGATCGCAGACCGCAGCGATGCGTCCGTCGGCGATCACCACCGCCAGACCGTCGACCAGGCCGCGTCCGGTCAACACGCGGCCGTTGATCAGCACGCACCCGCTCATACGGTTTCGGTGACCTTGTTGAGATGCGGCGGCACGTCCGGATCGTGTCCGCGACGCAGCGCCAGTGCGTTGATCGCGCGATAGAAACTCTGGATGGTCAGCAACGGCGCGCAGGCGGCGTGCGGCGCGGCCACCAGTTCAAGATCGCCATGCGCGGAGGACACCCACACCTGCGCGCCGCGCGCGCGGAATTCTTCCGCCAGCGCCAGCGTGCCCGCTTCGGTTTCGTCGGGCTGCGCGAAGCACAGCACCGGGAATCCCGGGCCGACCAGCGCCATCGGCCCGTGCTTCACTTCCGCGGCGCTGTAGGCCTCTGCGTGCAGGCCGCAGGTTTCCTTGAATTTCAGCGCCGCTTCCTGCGCCGCGGCCAGGCCCAGGCCGCGGCCGAGCACGAACAGGTTATGCGCGCCGGTCAGGCCATCGGTCAGCGCCGACCAGTCCGCACGCCACGCCGCGCGCAGCGCGTCGGGCAGGCGATCCAGCGCATCGAGCAACGCCGCATCGCCGCGCCAGTGCGCCGCCAACTGCAGCACCGCCGACAGCGACGCCAGATAGCTCTTGGTCGCCGCCACGCTGCGCTCCGGTCCGGCGCACAGCGGGATGACGGTATGCGCCAGACGCGCCAGCGGCGAATCCTCCGCGTTCACCAATGCCACGACCCGCGCGCCGGCATCACGCGCGGCCTCCGCGTTGCGCAGCAGGTCGGGACTTTTTCCGGACTGCGAAGTCGCCAGGAACAGCGCGTTCTGCAGCTTGAGTCGGGTCGCATACACCGAATGCACCGACGGCGAGATCGACGCGGTGACCACGCCCAGCTGTGTTTCGAACAGATATTTGGCGTAGGTGGCGGCGTGATCCGAACTGCCGCGCGCGCAGGTGGCCACGAAGGCCGGCGGCGATGCGCGCAGCTCGGCGGCCAGCGCCGCGATCGCCGGCGCGTTGCGCCGGAACTGCGCGGCGACCACATCGGCGGTTTCCGCCGCTTCGTTGAACATCAGCGTCGCGTCGGGGGCGCGCGGCGTCGGGCGATCGGTCATGGTCGGGTTCGCGATTGGAGTGTGGAGTTACGTCGGAGCGGACGGCGGAGGTTTGGCGTCGTTGCCGTGATCGTTCGCGCGCGGACGCATCGGCGCGGTCGAGCCGCGCACGACCAGCTGCGGCGCGAAGCCCTGGTTGTGCATGACCGTGGGATGGTCGTCGTAGGCGTCTTGGCGCATGCCGGCGATCAGCAGGCGCGCGGCCTGCCGGGCGATGTCTTCGGTCGCCTGTTTGGCGGTGGTGAGCGGCGGCCACGACTGGCGCGAGAACGGGCTGTCCTCGAAGCCGGCGATCGACAGGTCGTAGGGCACGTTCATGCCGGTCGATGTCGCCGCGGCCAATACGCCGGCGGCGATTTCGTCGTTCGATCCGAAGATCGCGGTCGGCGGTTCGCGCAGCGCCAGCAGCCGCCGCGCGCCGCGGAAACCGTCGTCGAAGGTGTAGTCGCCGGGAATCACCAGATGTTTGTCGAGCGTGATCCCGTATTCCTGCAGTGCCTGTTCGTAGCCGGCGTAGCGCTCGGTGCTGGATTTGTGCGCCAGTCCGCCCCACAGGAAACCGATGCGCTGGTGGCCGAGCTGGATCAGATGCTCGGTGATTTCGTAGGCGGCGTCGCGATCGTCCACGTACACGCACAGATGGCCGTCGTTCGGATCCTCGGTCGCGGCGATGATCCGCACCAGCGCCACGTCGCGTGCGGCCAACGCATTCACCAGTTCCATGTTCTCCGACATCGGCGCGGTCAGCACCAGACCGGCGAGGCGCGAACGCTTCACGAACTCCACCAACTCTTCCACAAGCAGCGGCGAAGTGGCGTCGCAGGGCTGGATCTGCAGGCCGAAGCCGGTTTCGCGGCACGCTGCCAGCACGCCGTTCTGCACGCCGATGATGTGATACGGATTCGGATTGTCGTACACCAGACCGATCACGAATGGCGTGCCGCTGCGCAGATTGCGCGCGGTAACGTCCGGTTCGTAATCCAGTTCGGCGATGGCGTGCAGCACGCGTGCGCGCGTGCCCTGCATCACCGAAGGCTCGTTGTTGATCACGCGCGACACGGTCTTCAGCGAAACCTTCGCCCGTTCGGCCACGTCTTTGATGGTGGGTCTGCGCATACGGCTCCGGATGAAGCTTGGGTGTCGTCAATCGGCGAGGTGAGCGGGCATCATGCGCGATCGATGCTGCGGCCGCATCCGGGCACGGTGGCGGCGCGACGCGAAATACAGGGTGTACAGGCAGCACGGCACCAACAACAGCTGGCACATCGACTGGACTCCGTCGCGCGGCTTCAGCACAGCGAACAGCCTCGGGACGAAGGCGCCGTCGACGCTGCCCATGCCCATGATCGTCGTCATCGCCAACAGCCAGCCCGCGAAGCCCAAAACGAAGAACAGGACGCCGATGATGGCGATCGACGAGTGGCGCGCTGCGGTCATGGCGTGCGGGTTCCCGTGCAGAGGATGGGTGCAGGCTGGCTTTCGCGACACGGCTGGGACGACAAGCCGACAGCGCAGGCGGATCAGGTGGAAACAACGTTGTCATAACTCCACCCCGAAAACCACCCCCCAGGTCATTTCGGACCCGGCCAGCAGCCGAGGTCGTCGCGTCGTGATGTGTGCGGCGCAACATCCGCCGAAGCCGGCATTCCCTAAGCCGGTGCCGGAAACCATCATTTTCGATGCGTTTTTGCACACAAACTGCATCCAAGACGGCGATTGTTTCAATTGCAATCGCAAACCGGGCGTTTTGACGATCTTTCGAAAACAGCTGTTGACAACGTTGTCAGCTCAAACCCACACTCGGACCCGATGCGCCGACCTGCCCGGGTCCCGGCGCCCCCAGCCCACCCAGGCACGCGAGGGACGAAGCAGTGGTGATCGCCAATCCAGCGCCGATGCAGCACATGAACGCGGCGCTTCGCCCGTTCATCGCCGCCGACGTGGGTGGGACCCACGTCCGTATCGGACTGGTCCGCCGCAGCCCCGACCCCGGGCGCCCGGTCGCCGTCCTCCACTACCGCAAGTACGCCTGCACCGATTACGCCAGCCCCGGCGACATCTTCAAGACCTTCCTCGACAGCGTCGATCACGGCCCGGTCGACGAAGGCGTCATCGCCAGCGCCGGTTATGCGCTGGAAGACGGCTCGGTGATTTCGGCCAACCTGCCGTGGCCGCTGGTGCCCGGGAAGATCCGCGCGCAGTTGCGCTTTCGCGACCTGCGCGTGGTCAACGATTTCGAAGCCGTGGCCCACGCCGCACCCCAGGTCGATGCCAGCGAACTGCTGCGCGTGACCGGCCCCGATACGCCCGCGACGCGGGGACCGACCTTGGTGCTCGGTCCCGGCACCGGCTTCGGGGCCGCACTGTGGATTCCATCGGACACCGGCGATGTCGTGCTGGCGACGGAAGCCGGACAGGCGGCGCTGACCCCAGGCAACGCCATCGAGATCGCACTGCTGCAGGAAATGCTGAAGACCCGGAGCCACGTGCCGGTGGAATACGCATTGTCGGGACCGGGCCTGATGCACCTGCATACCGCGCTGTGCGCGATCCGCGGCGCGAGCCACGCCTATCGCACGCCCGACGAGATCACGACTGCGGCGCTCGCCGGCAACGACCCGCTGGCGCGCGAAAGCCTCGACATCTTCTGCGGCCTGCTCGGCAGCGTGGTCGGCAACATGGCCCTGCTCTATGGCGTGCAGGGCGGCATCTATCTGGCCGGCGGCATCCTGCCGCAGATCCGCGATTTCCTGATGCACAGCCGCTTCGTCGAACGGTTCCTCGACAAGGGGCCGATGCGCGCGGCGCTGGAACGCATTCCCGTACGGCTGGTCGAGCACGGGCAGTTGGGCGTGATCGGGGCGGCGAACTGGTATCTGCACCAGCGCGACCGGGAGGGGCACGACGCCGTCTGACGAAGACGCGGCACTCGAAAGCGATACGCAAGGCGTCGAAACACGGGGTACTCGAAATCAACAGGTACGGCAGCGTTGCGCTGAGTGTGTGTACGTCCAGCCCGCTCCGAAATTCAACGATGAGGGGAGTAAATTCACCATGAAATTGCAAAGAAGCGCGCTGTCGATCGCCATCCTGGCGAGCCTGGGATTCGCCGCACCGGTCTTCGCGCAGAGCGCGCCCGCGCCTGCCGGCCAACAATCGGCCGAACAGCCATCCGATCTCGACGAGATCGTTGTCGTCGGCATCCGCGGCGCGATCGGCAAAGCGCTCGACGACAAGCGCGACGCCAAAAGCCGCATCGAAGTGATCAACGCCGAAGACATCGGCAAGATGCCCGATCACAACGTCGCCGATTCGCTGCAGCGCGTGGCCGGCGTGAACATCAGCGCCGCCAGCGCCAACGAAGGCGCGTTCGACGAGAACGACCGCGTCAGCATGCGCGGCACCAGCCCCAGCTTCACCCAGACCCTGATCGACGGCCACAACATCGCCTCCGGCGACTGGTTCGTGCTCAACCAGAGCGGCACCGTCGGCCGCAGCGTCAGCTACTCGCTGCTGCCCTCCGAACTGGTCGAGAAAGTCGAAGTGCTGAAGTCGTCGGAAGCCCGCCTGGTGGAAGGCGGCGCGGTCGGCAACATCAACATCGTCACCCGTCGCCCGCTGAATTTCCCGGCCGGTTTCAGCTCGCACATCTCGCTGGGCGCGGTGAACGCGGAACTGCCCAGCAAGACCGATCCGCAGCTGTCGGCCCTCGTCAACTGGGCCAACGACCAGGACACCTTCGGCTTCATGGTCCAGGTCTTCAGCGAAGAGCGGCATCTGCGTCGCGATGGGCAGGAAATCCTCGGTTACGAAAGCATCAATGAATTCGAAAGCGATGGCGTGACCCGTACCGCCATCGCCACTTCCAATCCCGACCTCATCGGCGTGTTCTACCCCGGGTTGATGGGTTCGGCGCTGTTCGAGCAGCAGCGCAAGCGCACCGGCGGCCTGATCTCGGCCCAGTTCAAGCCGACCGATAACTTCACGTTCTCGCTGACCGGCTTCAGCTCGAAGATGAAAGCGGACAACTACAACCGCAACTACATGCTCTGGGGCAGCCGCATCCTCGCGCGAGGCTCGGGGCAAGCGCCCAATCCCGGCTATGTGGTGCGCAACAACACCCTCGTGAGCGCGACGTTCGCGGCCGATCCGCTGCGTCAATACGGCATCTACGACCAGATCTCGCGCCCGGGCGCCGCCTCCAGCAGCAATTTCGTCAGCGCGGACGCCGAATGGGATGTCAGCGACAAGCTCACTTTCAGCGGTCAGATCGGCACTTCCACCGGCCACGGCAAGACCCCGACCCAGGACGTCGCCGAATGGGACGTGGGCCTGGGCAGCGGCGCGGGCTGGCGCCTGCGCGGTGTCGGCGCCGCCGACTGGAATCTGGGCACCACGAATACCGCAGCGCCCGGCACGCCGATCACCGACATCAAACTGGACTGGATCTTCGGCTTGCAGGATGTCGATGTGCTGGACAAGGAAAAATGGCTGAAGCTCGACGGCACGTATTTCATCGACGCCGGCGCGCTGACTTCGCTCAACTTCGGCGTGCGCGATGCGCGGCACGAGCGCAGTCTCGAAAACGTCGTCGCGCAGGGCCCGAGCTTCGCGACGACGCCCGACGCCTTCGACCCCAGCACCTGGCCGCAGGGTTTCCGCAACTATCCCGGCAACTTCGGCTCAGGCCTCGGCGGCAATTTCCCGCGCAACATCTGGTATTACACCCCGGAACAACTGGCACAGTTCAACCGCCTGGCCAATCGCGACCCGATCACGCGCCGCTTCTTCCCCGCCGAATACGGCCTGGAAGAACGCAGCACCGCCGCCTATGCGCAGTTGAATTTCGAAGGCGAGAAGTGGAGCGGCAACGTCGGCCTGCGCTATGTGCGAACAGAAGAGGAAACCTCCAACTGGGTGAACACCACGGCGACCGATCCGCGCGCGGTCACCACGTCCGCATTCGGTCCGTTCCGCAGGGACGTCGTCAACAACACCTACAACGATTGGCTGCCGAGCTTGAACCTCAAGTACGACCTGGCCGACGACAAGGTGCTGCGCTTTGCGGTATCGCGCACGCTGACGCGTCCGGACTACTCGCAGTTGGCCGGCGCGGTGTCGCTCAGCCCGCCCGCCACCGTCGGCGGCGTCGGCGGCGGCTCGGGCGGCAATCCGAACCTGGAGCCGATCCTCTCGACCAATCTCGACGCCACCTTCGAGTGGTATTACGCCGAACGCGCGCTGTTCGCGGCCAGTCTGTTCTACATGGACATCGACAACTACGTCGCGCTGGGCAGCACCCGCCGGCAGTATCTGACGATCGATGCCAACAACCCGCAGGGCGCACTGGTCGACTACGACGTGACCATCCCGCTGGGTTCGGACGCGAAGGTGCGCGGCTTCGAACTGGCGTGGGAACAGCCGATCGGCGATTACTTCGGCGCCTTCGCCAACTACACCTACGCCGACGGCAGCACCAACGCCAAACGCCCTGATGGCACCAACGAAGACATGCTGGGCACCTCGAAGAACACCTACAACCTCGGCGGCTATTTCGAGAACGAGCATTTCAACGCGCGGCTGAACTACACCTTCCGTTCGTCGTTCTACAGCGGCCTGGATCGCTCGTCGGCGTTCTATCAGGACGATGTCGACAATGTGTCGGCCTCGTTCGGCTACAAGTTCAACGAGAACTACTCGCTGGCTCTGGATGCGCTCAATCTGAACAACCCCAAGACCCAGTATTACGCCGAAAACCGCGACCGTCCCCGTTCGATCTACGAGAACGGCCGCCAGTACTACGTCACCTTCCGCATGAAGTTCTGACGCATCCACCTGTGGTCCCCTTCGGGCCTGGATTCATCCGGGCCCATTTTTTTCGAGACATGCGGATCGCATCGGCGCTTCCGTACGGATGTCCCGGCCGGTGCGCTCGCGTAAGATCCGAAGCCTGTTGTTCCACGCCTCGACACGCGCGCCGCCGACACGGCAGAGCGCCTGCGGCCGGGTCGCGCTTCCACTTTCATCGACGACATCGACTTCCAGAAGGCCGCCATGCTCGCTTCCCTTCCGTCCGTAGCCCTGTCCCGCATCGCGTTGTGCCTGATGCTGGTCCTGCCGCTCGTCTCTGAAGGCGCCGACAATCCGCCGCCTGCGCGAAACGCCACGGAAACCTCGACATCGGCACCGGCGCTCATTCCCGCACCCGCATCGCTGCGGATGCGCAAAGGCAGCTTCACGATCGATGCGAATACCGCGCTGCACGCCGACGGCGATGCGGCGCAGTCGGCGGCACGCCTGTTTTCCAGCTTCGTCACGAAGAGCCATGGTCTGACGCTGCAATCTTCCGCGGGCTCCAAAGCGAAGGACAGCATCCGCTTAGCCATCGATGCATCGCTCGCCGGCGACGAAGCCTATTCGCTGGAGATCTCGTCATCGCGGATCGAGATACGCGGGCGCGATGCCAGCGGTCTGCAGCACGGCGCGGTCACGCTGTGGCAGTTGATGGTGGATGCCGGCGGCAAGCGCACGCAACTGCCAGCGCTGCGCATCGAGGACGTGCCGCGGTTCGCGTGGCGCGGCGCGATGCTGGATTCGGCGCGCCACTTCCAGTCGGTCGACGAGATCAAACGCCTGCTCGACGCGATGGCGATGCACAAGCTCAATGTCTTCCACTGGCATCTCACCGACGATCAGGGCTGGCGGATCGAGATCAAACGTTATCCGCGCCTGACCGAAATCGGTGGCTGCCGCATTCCGTCCGGCGACGGCGGTATCGATCCGCGCAGCCGACAGCCGCGTCCGTACTGCGGCTGGTACAGCCAGGAACAGATCCGGGAGATCGTGCGTTATGCGGCCGATCGGCAGATCACGGTGGTGCCCGAGATCGATATTCCCGGCCACGCCACCGCAGCGATCGCCGCGTATCCGGAACTCGGCGTCTCCGGCAAGCCGATCGCGGTCTCGAACGAATGGGGCGTCAACACCAATCTGTTCAACGTCGAGGAAAGCACGCTGGTGTTCCTCGAAAACGTGCTGACCGAAGTCGTGGATCTGTTTCCCGGCCGCTATGTGCATCTGGGCGGCGACGAAGCGGTGAAGGATCAGTGGATCGCGTCGCCGCAGGTGCAGGCACGCAAGGCGCAGCTCGGACTGAAGACCGAAATGCAGCTGCAGAGCTGGATGATGCGGCGACTGGAGAAAACCCTGGCAGCGCATCGGCGCCGGCTGCTGGGTTGGGACGAAATCCTGGAAGGCGATCTGCCGGCCAGCGCGACGGTGATGTCGTGGCGCGGCACCGAAGGCGGCCTGCAGGCCGCGTCGCAGGGACACGACGTGGTGATGACGCCGGTGTCTTCGCTGTATCTCGACTACCTGCAGACCGCGTCGGCGAACGAGCCGCCGGGCCGACCGGCGCTGGTCGAACTGCGCAGCGTCTACGCGTTCGATCCGATCCCCGCCGCACTCGCCAGGGACAAGCGCAAACATATTCTCGGGCTGCAGGCCAATGTCTGGACCGAACACATGCGCACGTTCGCGCGGGTCGAGCACGCGCTGTTTCCGCGCATCGCCGCGGTGGCGGAGATCGGATGGTCGGCGTCGGCGGTGCGCGGTTACGACGGTTTCCTCGACCGCCTGCCGGCGCAGCTGCAGCGCTATCGCGCGCTGGGCATCGGCCATGCGAAGACGCCGTTCGAAGTGCGTATCGATGCGGAGGAAGACCGCGCCGCGCGCGCGGCCACGGTGATGCTGTCGAATCCGCTGGGCTACGACGACATCCGCTACACCACCGATGGCAGCGCGCCGACGGCGCAATCGCCGAAATACGCGCAGCCGATCCCACTGCGCCTGCCGATCCGCGTCCGCGCCACGGTCTTTCACGCCGGACATGCGCTGGGCGACGCCAGCGAACGGCGGCTCAGCGCGGGCTCGCTGCTGCAGCGCAACGACGAGGCGCTGGCGATGTGCACCAACGCGCTGGTGCTGCGGCTGGAAGACGACGGTCCGGCGGATGGCGATCGCGCGATCTTCAACGTCGATATCTTCAATCCGTGCTGGGAGTGGAAACAGGCGGATCTGGGCGGCATCGCCGGCATCGAAATCCGCGCGGGCCGCATTCCCTACTTCTTCCAGCTGGCGCACGACGAACCCGCGCGCAGATTCAAGCCCGCGCAGTCAGCGTATGGCGAGCTGGTGATCCGCGCCGGATGCGAGGGCCCGACGCTGGCGAGCCTGCCGTTGCCGCAAACGCCGGGCAGCGACGGTTTCCTCACCATGAAAGCGCCTTTGCCGCCGCAGACCGCCACGCAGGATCTGTGCGTGTATTTCACCGGCGACACGCGGCCGACGATGTGGACGCTGGATCGGGTCCGCCTGTTGCGGTCGCTGTGATGCTGCAATATCGCGCGCCGGGTCGGGTGGAATCGAATTCAACTCCTCGACCCATCGCCGCGGCATACGCTTCACGCCTCATGACATTGGACGCACCGTGACCACGCCCGCGACCCTGTTGACCATTTTCGGCGCCACCGGCGACCTCGCCCAGCGCATGCTGTTGCCTTCGCTGTACGGGCTGGAAGGCGACGGCCTGCTGCCCGCCTCGATGCGCATCCTCGGCACCGCCCGCAGCGGGCTTGACGACGAGGCCTTCCGCAGCGTCGTCGCCGACGCCATCGCCCGCTTCGTGCCGGCCGATCAGCGCAACGACGCCACCCTGCAGGGCCTGCTGGCACGCATGCACTACCAGCCCGCATCGCTCGACGACGATGTCTCGATGGCCGCGCTGGCCGAACGCGTGCGCAGCCTGCGCAGCGGCGACATCGTCTATCACCTCAGCACCTCGCCCAAGTTCTACGAACAGGCCTGCGCCGCGCTCGCCCGACATGGTCTGGCCGGGCCCGGCACCCGAGTGATGCTGGAAAAACCCATCGGCCACGATCTGGCCGAGGCCATCACCATCAACGACGGCGTCACCCGCAGCTTTGACGAGGACCGCGTCTATCGCGTCGACCATTACCTCGGCAAGGAGGGCGTGCAGAACCTGCTGGCGCTGCGTTTCGGCAACGCCATGTTCGAGCCGCTGTGGAATGCCCGGCATATCGAGCAGGTGCAGATCACCGTGGCCGAGACCGTCGGCGTCGAAGGCCGCGGCGACTATTACGACCACTCCGGCGCGATCCGCGACATGCTGCAGAACCATCTGCTGCAGCTGGTGTGCCTCACCGCGATGGAGCCGCCCTCGCAGTTCGAGCCCACCGCGGTGCGCAACGAGAAGATCAAGGTGTTGCGTTCGCTGCGGCCCATCGGCCGGAATGAAGTCGCTGCCGAGACCGTCGCCGGCCAGTACACCGCCGGCGCGATCGGCGGCAAGGCGGTGCCGGGCTATCTCGAGGAACTCGGCCGCCCCAGCGGCACCGAGACCTTCGTGGCGATGCGCGCGCACATCGACAACTGGCGCTGGTCGGGGGTGCCGTTCTACCTGCGCACCGGTAAGCGCATGCCGCATCGCTGCACCGAGATCTACCTGCAGTTCCGCGAGGTGCCGCATTCGATCTTCGCCCGCGGCGGCGCGGCCAGCCAGCCCAATGCGCTGATCATCCGCCTGCAGCCGGAGGAGCGCATCGAGCTGCAGCTGATGCACAAGACCCCGGGGCTGGACCGCAACGGCCTGCGGCTGTCGCAGGTCTCACTGGATCTGGATCTGGACGCGGAGTTCGCCAACGTACGCCGGCGTCTGGCCTACGAGCGGCTGTATCTGGACGCGATCGAAGGCAACGGCACGCTGTTCGTACGGCGCGACGAGACCGAGGCGGCGTGGCAGTGGGTCGATGCGATCCTCGACGGCTGGCAGCATGCCGGCGTGGCGCCCAGGCCTTATGCTGCCGGCACCTGGGGTCCGAATGCAGCGGTCGCGCTCAACGAACGCCATAATCACAGCTGGCGCGAATAGACGGACGCGATGATGGCTTCGCAGCGATCGCGTCGGACCTATCGGACGAGCAATGCGGGCCGCGTCCGTCGTCGGGCTTTCCTGACGAACGATGGGACGCGATTCTCAAGGGAAACCGATATACGACCACGGCACCGGACCGGCGCATCGCCCGGATACGCCATCCACCGCTGCGGTTTGCTGCCTTGCAACATGGACGGGCCGGAAACCCTTTGTTTTTACGCCGGATCGGCGTTTTTATGTGATGGGAATCGCTATTCCCGGGATTACATGCTTCAATCGTTGACAGCGCTGTCATGGGTCTTCGAGGATCGCTCCGGGCCCGCTGGACCGGGGCTTTCCCCATACAAGGAGATCCACATGCGCAGCATTCAAACCTTCGCGGCGACCGTCGCGCTACTGGCGGGCGTCGCTGCCCTGCCGCAGAACGCGCAGGCACAAACGCTGGTCTGGCAGGACAACTTCAACGGCCCGTCCATCGACGGCAACAAGTGGATCTACGACGTCGGCAACGGCTGTCAGATCGGTCTGTGCGGCTGGGGCAACGGCGAGATGCAGTACTACACAAGCCGTCCCGAGAACGCGCGCATCGCGAACGGCAGCCTGATCATCGAAGCGCGGCGCGAGGCCTTCCAGGGCAGCGCCTTCACCTCGGCGCGCCTGAAGACCGAAGGCCGCATGCACTTCAAGTACGGCACGCTGGAAGCGCGCATCAAGTTTCCGCAGGTCGGCAACGGTTTGTGGCCTGCCTACTGGATGCTGGGCACCATCGGCGTATGGCCCGGCCGCGGCGAGATCGATCTGCTGGAAGCCGGCAATGCGCAGGCGATCGCCGATGGCGTCGCCAATCGCCGTATCGGCGCTGCGGTCCACCGGGACTACAACGGCTCGCAGGCCGATTACGGCCGGGACTATACGCATCCGACCAACCTGAGCGGCGGCTTCCATACCTATCGCATGACCTGGGATCCGCAGTTCATCCGCGTCTCCATCGACGGCACGCAGTACTTCGAGTTCGCGATCTCCAACATCGAGGGCGCATCGCTGCAGGAATTCCACCAGCAGCATTTCCTGCTGCTGAATCTGGCGGTCGGCGGCACCTACACCGGCGTGACCACACCGGCCGGCGTGACCGCGCCGCTGCCCGGCCGCATGGAGATCGACTACATCCGTCTCTACCAGAATGCCGGCAGCTCGTTGTACGTGGGCGCGAACGCGGCGCCGCCGCGCGGCCGTTTCGGCGTATTTACCGAACAGGCGGGCCTGGCGGGCAAGCTCAACTACGGCCAGGACGCCGAACTGTATCTGTGGAACAACCTCACGCCCACCGCGACGCCGCCGTACGAGGGCAGTGCGGTGATGTCGTTCCGCGCCAACGCCAACAACTGGTACGGCATGGGCGTGTATTCCGGCTATCGCGACATGCGGAACTACCGCAACGGCACGCTGAAATTCCAGATGAAGACCACGTCGCAGCATCCGTTCCGGATCGGACTCAACACGTCGTTCGGCGACAGCTGGATCGGCTTTTCGCCGGGCGGCCAGCAGTACGGCCTGGTGCGGGACGGCACGTGGCGACAGGTCTCGATTCCCTTCAGCGCGTTCCACGATCTCGACCTGCAATCGGTGAAACAGATGTTCATGCTGGCGGCGGACCCGCCCGGCGCGAACGTGGACTTCGCCATCGACAACGTCTACTTCCAGAGCCCATGATCGGCTGCGGAGAACCCCGCCGCGATGGTCATTCCCGCATGATGTTTTTCGACATGATGTCCTCGACATGATCCACTCCGGACGCACGGAGGCCGCCCTCCCCCGACATCGGCCTTCGTGCGATCCGGCGTTCGCGCCGCGACCGCATTGCGACACCGCGTTCTCCGGCAATCGTTTTCCCGCCAACACGACGCCCAACCCATGACGACTCGACAAACCCGCTGGTCCCAGTTCGGTGTGCTGATCACCGTATTCTTTTTCTGGGGATTCGTCGCCGCCAGCAACGACATCCTCATTCCGGTGTTCAAGCACGCGTTCAATCTGACCCAGGCGCAAAGCCAGCTGGTGTCGGTGGCGTTCTACGTGGCGTACACGGTGGGTTCGCTGATCTACGTCGGGGTATCCAAGGCCATCGGCATGGATCTGCTCAACCGCATCGGCTACAAGAACGGCATCTGCCTGGGTCTGGCCATTTCCGCGCTGGGCACGCTGCTGTTCTATCCGGCCGCCAACAACGGATCGTTCAACCTGATGATCTCGGGGCTATTCGTGGTCGGCCTGGGTTTCTCGCTGCAGCAGATCGCCGCCAATCCGCTGGCGATCGTGATGGGCAATCCGCGGACCGGTTCGCAGCGGCTCACGATGGCCGGCGGCATCAACAACCTCGGCACCACCATCGGCCCGCTGCTGGTCAGCATCGCGATCTTCGGTAGCGTCGCGGCCGGCGGCACCACCGCCAGCATCGAGAGCGTGAAGACGCCGTATCTCATTCTCGGCGTCGCGTTCCTGGTGGTCGCCGCGCTGCTGAAATTCTCCTCGGTGCCGAACCACATCGATCTGGAAGAAGTGACCGAAAGCGAAGCGCAGGATGTCGGCAAGCTGGTTCACAAGCCCTCGGCGCTGGCCTATCCGCAGCTGGTGCTGGGCATGGTGGCGATCTTCGTCTACGTGGGCGTGGAAGTGTCGACGATCAGCAATCTTCCGGCATATCTCGAAGAAAGCCATGGCGTGCCGACCTCGTCGATCGCACCCTATGTTTCGCTGTACTGGGCCAGCCTGATGATCGGCCGCTGGACCGGCGCCGCCGGCGCATTCAACGTCGGCGCCAGCGCGCGCAACGCGCTGATGCTGATCCTGCCCTATCTCGCCTTCGGCGTATTCCTTGCGGTGAACTCGATCGCCCGCCACGACGTCTCGCAGTTCTACGGCTACGCGTTCGTGATCGTGGTGATGATCCTGGCCACCTTCGCCAGCCGCGGCAATCCCGCGCGCATGCTGCTGTATTTCGCGCTGTGCGGCATCGCCGCGCTGCTGATCGGCATGTCCACCACCGGCAAGACCGCCGCGGTGGCGTTCATCAGCGTGGGCCTGTTCTGCAGCACGATGTGGCCGTGCATCTTCGCGCTGGCGATCACCGGGCTGGGCCGCAACACCAACCAGGGCAGCAGTCTGCTGATCATGATGATCATGGGCGGCGGCATCGTCAGCTGGATCCAGGGTTCGATCGCGGACAGCTACGGTATCCAGATCAGCTTCGTCGTCGGCGTGGTCTGCTTCGCCTACCTCGCTTTCTATGCCTGGCGCAGCAGCCGCATCCTGCGTTCGCAGGGCATCGACCTGGACAAGCTGGCCGCGTCCGACAGTCATTGATCCGCGTCGATACGATACGAAAACGCCCCTGTCTCCGTAATGCCAGTCAATCAACGCTGCCGAGCATGTTTGGCAACGTTGTGATCTGGCCTCCTCCCCCGCGAGCGGGGGAGGATTGAGGTGGGGGAGCGCGACACAACCGTGCACAGCGCCCCCATCCCAACCTCCCCCCGCACGCGGGGGAAGGAGAAAACGGCCGTATGAGACGGGCGATTCGCGTCAACTGACCGGCATTACCGGCTTGAGGTGCGTTTCTCTTTCATGGCGTGTGCGCAGCGGATCAACCCGCGACGCGCATCGGCTCGCTGCAGTACTCGCGGATGTACGCGGCATGTGCAGGCAACTTCGCCACGGTGTTTTCGATCGGTACGCGGATGCGTTCGAGGAAATCGTGGAGTTCCGCGTCGCTCATCAGGTCCGCGACCGGATGGTGGTGCTTCGGCCGGATGCCCTGGCCCAGCATCACCTGGATCCACGAATTCTCGGCGAACAACTCGTTGCCCTCGCGGAAGACCCGCGCGGTGTCGCGGAACAGATCGATCCGGCGCTGCAGGCTCGGCGGCACCGACATTTCGCGGCAGGCGCGCCAGTAGGGTGTGTCGTCGCGATCGGTCACCTTGTAATGCATCACCACGAAATCGCGGATGCTCTCGATCTCATCGGCGGCCTGGCGGTTGTATTCGTCGATCTCCGGCTGGGCGACGACCTGCGGAAACATCTGCATCAGCCGGATCACGCCGCGCTGGATGAGATGGATGTTGGTCGACTCCAGCGGCTCGATGAAGCCGCTGGATAATCCGATGGCGATGCAGTTGCCGCGCCAGACTTCGCGGCGCTGGCCGGGCTTGAAGCGGATCACGCGCGGTTCAATCAGCCTGCGGCCCTCGATCGAATCGAGCAGCTGCTGTTTCGCGGTGTCGTCGTGCATGTGTTTGCTGGAGAAGACGATGCCGTTGCCGACGCGATGCTGCAGCGGGATGCGCCACTGCCAGCCGGCGTCGCCTGCGATCGAGCGGGTGTAGGGAATCGCGTCGCGCACCGCTTCGGTCTGCACCGCGATCGCGCTGTCGTTGAACAGCCAGTGCGACCAGTCCTCGTATTCGACGCCCATGGTCTGCCCGATGATCAGGCCGCGCAGGCCGCTGCAGTCGATGAACAGATCGCCCGCGACCTCGCTGCCGTCGGCGAGCCGCAGCGCGTCGATCCAGCCGCTGTCGGGATCGGTCTTCACGTCGACGATCTTCCCTTCGATGCGCGTCGCGCCGTGGCGTTCGCTGAAGGCGCGCATGAATTTCGCGTACAGACCGGCGTCGAGATGGAAGGCGTAGTTCATGGCGCCGCGCGGCAGATGCGCGAAACGGTTCTCGTCGGCGGCGCGCAGCTCCAGGCAATAGTCGCCGTAGTCGCGCGCCAGGCCGCGGGTCTGCGCTTTCAGCCAGAAATGCTGGAAACCCGCGCTCCAGTGGTCCTTGCCGGTGGTGCCGAAGGAATGGATGTAGCGGTGGCCCGGCGCGCGCCAGTTCTCGAACGCGATGCCCAGCTTGATCGTCGCCTGGGTCGCGGCCATGAACGCCTGTTCGTTGATGTCGAGCAGGCGGTGGAAGGTCACCATCGTCGGGATCGTCGCTTCGCCGACGCCCACGGTGCCGATCTCCTCGGATTCGACCAGCACGATCTCGACCCGCAGGCCCAGCGTTTTCGACAGCGCGGCCGCGGTCATCCAGCCGGCGGTGCCGCCGCCGACGATGACCACGCGTTTGATCGGCCGCGATGCGGCATCGGACATGGTGTGCATGGGCGCGTCGCCCTCCTTCATCGATTCAGGCGTTTCAGAAGCCGCGCGCGCAGTTCGCGCGCGGACGCGTCGTCGAGCGGCGCCAGCACGCGCCGCGCCGCTTCGGGGATGTGCGCGGCCACGTCGTCGTCGCATTCGAAGACGTAATGACGGAAGACGTCGTGCCAGATCGCGCGTTCGTTCGCCGGCAGGTCGCGGACGCTCAGGATCGCGGTCATCAGCGCGGTCATCGGCGTGTCCATGTAGGCCGGCGCGCGGCGCCACCAGTAATTGACCAGCGCGTTGAAGCTGTCCAGCGCTTCGATGTGATGCCACCACATGCCGGGGATGAACAGCGCATCGCCCGGGGCGAGTTCGACGACGCAGGCGTGGCGCAGCGCCTCCGCGAAACGCGGGAAACGCGCGAGATCCGGCGCCGCGAAATCGACGAGGCTGATCGGTTGCCCGGCCGGCGTGAAATCCAGCGGCCCGATGTACAGGTTCGGCAACTGCGCGGGCGGAAACAGCGTGAAGCGTCGCCGGCCCGCGACCACGCAGGCGAGATTGTCGGGCAGATCCTGGTGCGCGGCGATCCGCGTGCGGTTGCCCAGCCAGATGCTGGCCAGCGCATCGGGCGCGACCATCCGCAGCGACGCGTCCGGCAGCAGGCCGGGCAGCGTGGTTTCGATGGTGGTGGAACCCACGTAGATCGCAGGCGGCGCGGGATTGTCGAGTTCCGCCGACAGCGCATCCAGCACGATCGCGAGCCGTTGCCGCTGCGATGCGAAATTGAAGCCGCTCAGATCGGCGTTGTAGAAGAAACGGCCGTCGATCTCCGGCGGAGCGATGAAGGCGGTGACCGGACGGCCGGCATCGAAGCCGCGCAGGTGTTCGATCGCCGCGCGCGCGCCGGTCTGCGCCGCGCGCACCAGCGGCCAGTCGGCCACGAAACCGCGCAGCACCAGCGGACGCGGCGACGCGCGCACGTCGTCCGGCAGGACGCCGCTGTCGAAGGGTCCGGCGAACTCGGCGACGGGCTCAGGCGGCGACATCGGCCCGGCGTGCCCGTTCGATCAGATCGCGGAAATGCGACAGCGACGCGATCGCCATGTAGATCGGTTGCAGATGGCCGTCGCGCTGCAGTTGTCCCAGGGTATCGCCGTCCAGCTTGGCGAGGCGCTCCTCGTGCAGCGTGTAGAAGCCGGCGAGACGATGCTGGCCGCCACCGTCCTCCAGTTCGATGTCGAGCACGAACGATTCCAGCAGTTCGTGGCGCAGCAGCGCATCGATGAAGGCCGGCGTGGCGCGCGTGCCTTCATGCAGCGCCTGCAGCGTCGAGGTGGCGCGGTCGAGGAAATCGGTGGTGCCGCCGTGGGTGCGGAACAGCGCTTCGCCCTGCTCCAGCGAGACGCGCGGATGGGCGAGATCGATATGCAGCATCGGTTCTCCGTCGGCGGACAGGCCGATGAGGAACGGCTGGCGTTCGACCGCCAGCGGTACATAACCCGCATCCCAGGTTTCTCCGTCGAGGGCATCGCCAGAAAGAAACAGATTCTGGCCCTGACGGAAACCGAACAGCGCCACCGGCTGAAAACCGCCGTCGGCGGTCTTCTGGAACACGATCGGATAATAGGCCTGCACGCTGCGGAATTCCGCCGGGAACGTGAGCGCCGCCATCTCGGCGTCGCCCCACGCCGCGCCGCGGGTCGCGACCACGCGCAGGTCGCGGTGATCGATGTTGTTGAGCAGGGCGTGCCGGGGCGGCGCGTGCTTGTGCGAAGGATCCTGCGGCATGACTTGGCGTCTCAGATGCGCGACATGCCGCGCGTTCGGATGTGTTCGATCATCTCACGATGCGTCGGCAGCGCGGGCAGCATCCGCCGCGCCAGATCGGCCGCTTCGCGCACGCTCGCTTCCGCCTGCTGAAGCGCGGCGTCGTGCGGCGGCGCGACCCGGCCTTCGGGCCGGAACCCCATGCCGTAGAGAACGTATTGATAGCTGGCCGACGGAAAGATCTCGTCGACCCGGTGCAGGTCGTAGCGCGACGGCGCGCGGTGCTTCCACAGCTGCAGCAGTTCGCGCAGGCGTTCGGGGATGGATTCCGGGCGGACATGGTCGCGCCAGTAGTCGCTGTCGGTGCGGCGGCTCAGCGCGTAATGCAGTTTCAGGAAATCGATGACGCGCTCCCAGCGATAAGCGAACGCATCGTTGAACCGGCGCGCGACGATGTCCATCGCGCCGCGCGTCGCCGGCATGTCGTCGGCGATGGCGGTGGCGGCCAGTTCCACCAGCACCAGCGACGAGGCTTCCAGCGGCTCGATGAAGCCGCTCGACAGGCCCACCGCCACGCAGTTGCGATGCCAGAAACTGCGGCGATAGCCGGGATCGAAGCGGAGTTTCAGCGGCGCGGGCACGTCGTCGGCGCGCGGCCCGCCGCTGGCTTCGATATGCGCGCGCAGCGCGGCTTCCGCATCGTCGTCGCTGGTGTGGGTGCTGGAATACACATGCCCCACGCCGCGACGCGCCGACAGGCCGATGTCCCAGATCCAACCGTTGCGCTGTGCGGTGGAGATGGTCTGGCAGGCGATGGGCGCATCCGCTTCGGCGTACGGCACCTGCGCCGCCAGCGCACGATCGTTGAACAGCACGTCCTTGCGGCTGATCGTGCCGACGCCGTAATGCTCGCCCAGCAGCAGCGAACGCAGGCCGGTGCAGTCGATGAACAGATCACCGCCGATCGCGCCGTGATCGCGGGTGCGCAGCGCCGCGATGTCGCCGTTCTCGTGCGAATCGATGCCGGTCATGTGATCGGACACGTGACGCACGCCCAGCGTCCGCACGCAGTGATCGCGCAGGAACGCGCCCAGCTTCGCGGCGTCGAGGTGATACGCGTAATTGGCCACGCCGGCATATTCAGGCGTGGAGAACTGCTTCGGCGCCTTGCCCGCCGCGCACAGCTGAGGCTGGAAGCTGGTGAGTTCCGCGAACGGCACGCGACCGTCGCGCGCCATCCACGCGGCCACGAGATCCGCATCCAGATAGCCCTGCGGCAGCACGAACGGATGGTAGTAATGGTCCTCGTCGCGATCTTCGCTCCAGCGGACGAACTTCGACGCCTGTTTGAACACTGCGTCGCAGCTGCGGATGAAGTCGGTCTCGCGCACGCCGACGCGGCGCAGCGTGTCGCGCATCGTCGGCCATGTGCCCTCGCCTACGCCGATGGTGGGCACGTCCGGCGATTCCAGCAGGGTCACGCGCAGACCGCCGGGAATATCGGCCCGATGCGCCGCGGCCAGGGCGGCCGCGGTCAGCCATCCCGCGGAACCGCCGCCGACGATCACGATATGCCGGATCGCTTCGCTCAAGATCGATATCTCCCACGCATGCACGAGTCCGTCGCATCATGCCCCGCGTCGCGCGCCGCAGGAAGCCTGCGACGTGCGGCGCGGAACGGCATGCCGATCAACGGAAGTTGTAGCGCAGGCCCACCATGAACCTCGGTCCGGTCTGGGTGGCGTACAGCAGCTGATTGCGGTTGCGGCCGTGCGTGCGCTGGGTCGCGTCCATCGCGTTGATCACCTCCAGCGACATCGACAGCCGGTCGTTGAAGCGCCAGCCCGCGCTGAGGTCGAGCTGTCCATACGCTTCCACGTAGACCGGATTGGGACGCTCGCTGTCGAAACGCCCGGCGAGGAACTTGTCGCGCCAGTTGTACGCACCGCGCAATTGCAGCGGCCCGCGCTCGAAGAACGCCACGAAATTGGCCGAATCGCTCAGCCCTTCCAGCGCGAACTGCTCGCCGAGATTGTAGTTGTCGTAGGTCAGGCTGGAATCGACGACGGTGTAGTTCGCCGACACGCCGAAGCCGCCCGGGAACATGTGCTGGATGTTCCACTCCCAGCCGTCGAGCGACGCGGAGCGCTGGTTCGCCGGCGTGGTGACGCGGAAGTTCGCGACCGGATCTCCGGGCTGGCCGGTGATGGTGCCGGTGGCGTTGCCGTTGGCGTCCACGCCCGTGCGGACCACCCCGGGCGAACCGTTGCGGTTGTTGAGGATGTAGTTGCGGATGCAGACCACGTCCGCGGTCGGGCAGCCGGAGGCGATCGCCTCGTTCCAGAACGCGCCGCCGATCGGCGTACGCAGGCCCGCGGAGGTGTCGTCGAATGTGGTCACGCCGATGTAGTTGTCGATGTTCTTGCGGAAATAGCCGACCGACATGTAGCTCGACTCGCCGTAATACCACTCCAGCGACAGGTCGAAGTTGTTCGACAACAGCGGCTCGAGCCCCGGGTTGCCCTGCGCGCCGGTACCGCCGTCCACGCGCAGCAGCTCGTTGAAGGTGCGCCCGCCCTGGATGTCGCCCCAGCCGGGACGTCCGATGCTCTGCCCGTAGCTGCCGCGCAGGATCAGGTTATCGGCGAGATCCAGGCTCAGATCGAGGCTCGGCAACCAATAGTCGTAATCGCCCTTCAGCGTGCTGTAGCCTGTTCCGCTGCGCACCAGATTCAGTTCGTTCGCCGATCCCCAGACGATCGACGAGTACGTCGGCACCAGCGCGGTGGACTCGACCTGGGTGCGCTCGTAACGCACGCCCGCGGCCACGTGCAGCGGCATGCGCCAGTCGAACGTCGTGCTGTACTGCGCGTAGGCGCTGCGCGATTTCTCCGAAACGCGGCGATCGGTGGTGAACACGTCGGAACGCCGGTAGAGCGAATCGTCGCCCGCGGCGATGCCGGCGAGGCGGCGCACGGTCTCGAAGTCGAAGGTGAAGAACTGGTTGAACAGCGCCGGATTGCGGCTGGCGTTGAAACGATCGAAGTACTGACGGATCGTATCCGGGATCCACACGTCGTCCGGATAGTTCTCCGCGCCGGTGCCGCCCCAGGTATCGCGCTGGACGTTGGAGAATGCGGTGCGATTCTCGACATCGGTCAGGCCCACGCCGAAGTCCAGCTGCGAGGCTTCGCCGAACTGCCACTCGCCGCTCATCTGCGCCTGGTCCACGTCGGAACGCATATAGCTGTTGCGGAACGACGAGCCGGTGACCTGCATGCCGGCCGGGTCGATGGTCGTCATGCCCGCGGGCAGGGTCACGCTGAGCACCGGGAACGGCTTGCTGAAGTCCACGGTCGTGGTGCCGCGGAAGAAGCCGGCCGTGCCCAGCACGCTGTTCGAGCCGTAAGGGCTGTCCGCGCCGGATTCGGCACTGGAGCTGTGATAGTCGAACGTCAGGCCCAGGGTATCGGTGACATCCCACTCGACGTTGAAGCCGAGCGACCTGTTCTCGTTCTTCGTCGCGAACTTCGCGGCGCCCATCGCCAGATCGCTGGTCGCCGGCACGATGATTTCGGAGTACACGTTCGGCGCGGAAATCGGACCGTCGGTCCAGGAGCTGGTCGAAGGACCGAAGTTGAACCACACCGACAGTTCGTTGCGCTGCTGCTGGATGCGGTTTTCGGAATAGGTGTAATCGAGGGTCGCGGTGATGCGCTCGGTGGGCGCGTACTGCAATGTGAGTTGGCCGTTGGTGCGCTGGCGCTGCACGCCGTTGACGCTGTACCCGAAGTTCTGCGGCACCGAATAGATGTCGTCCGGACCCGGGCGATTGATGATGTTTTCCGAACCCGGCGCGCCCGGCTGCGGGATCGTGCCCCAGTTGTTCTCGTCGCCGCGGAACCCTCGCCAGCCGTTGCTGACCGACGCCTGGTTGTAGCCCAGATCGCGTTCCTGGTAGCTGGCGGTCAGCGCGATGCCGAATTTTCCGTCGGCGTAGGTATTGCTGAAGATGCCGGAGATCTCGGGCGTGACGTCGTCGCCCTGGATGGCATCGGGCAGATTCTGGTTGGACGTGTCGTTGACCGTCTTGATGCCGACGTTCGCATGCAGCCCGGGGTTGTTGAGCGGGCGCGCGGTCTTGATGTTGATCGTCGCGCCGATGCCGCCGGCGGGCGTGCCGGCACGGCTGGTCTTGAAGACTTCGATGCCGGAGATGGCTTCGGACGCGAGGTTCGCGAAATCGAACGCGCGCGAATTCGAGGCAGACGTTTCGCCGATGCTGGACGCCGGCATCTGCCGCCCGTTGAGCAGCACCATGTTGAAATCGGGGCCGACGCCGCGCACGGTGACGCGCGAACCTTCGCCGATCGAGCGGTCGATCGACACGCCCGAGATGCGCTGCAGCGATTCGGCGAGATTGGTGTCGGGGAATTTGCCGATTTCTTCCGCGGAAATGCCATCGACCACGCCCTGGCCGTTGCGTTTGACGTTCATGGCCGACGTCAGGCTGCCGCGGATGCCGCGCACTTCGATGGTGTCGAGATCGCCGGCCTCGGATGCCGGGGCTGTCTGCTCCGAAGAAGGATCGGTTTCGTCGGTCTGCTGTGCGGTCTGCGCGGCGGCGGACTGCGCCAGCGCCAACAGCAGCGCGGTCGTCAGCAGTCGCTTCTTGGGTATGGCGTCCAGCTGTTTCATCGATCATCCCTCCCCGGGATCTGCACGTGCGTGTTTTCGTTCTTGTGTGTTTTTTTGCAGAGCGTGTCGGAGGTAAGCCGGCGATCGCTGATTGCAACTCGCCGCATCCATTCGCCGCAGGCAGTGCCGCATCTCCGTGCCGCCAACCCCATCGCCCGCTCTGTCGGGCGCATTGGAAGTCAAATTGACAGCGTTGTCAAATTTGACTCGACAAGACAACGAAAATCGATATTATTTCTATTGAAATCATGCACTTGATGATGTTGCGACGCACAAAAAACCGGTGCACAACTGTGCATTTCTGACGCGCCGGCAGCGCCGCGGCAACGGCGCAAGCGGCCTTGGGGACGCTCAGCCGCTCGCGGGCGCGGGGCCGGTGGAACGCCGCAGCTGCAACGCATACGGCACGTTGATGGTGGCGCCGCTGCCCGGGTTGCGGATCTCGGTCAGCAACTCCAGCGCCGCCAGCCGGCCCATCTCGCGCGTGGGCTGGCGGATGGTGGTGAGCGCCGGATGGATCTGCCGCGCGATCGGCGTGTCGTCGAAGCCGCAGACCGAGATATCGCCGGGCACCGACAGCCCCTGCTCGCTGATCGCGCAGATCGCGCCGGCGGCCATGTCGTCGTTCGCCGCGAAGATCGCGGTGGGCCGCGACGCCAGTGCCAACAGGCCGAGCGTTGCGGCATGGCCGGAGTCGTAGGAGAACTCGCCGTCGACCACCAGTGCGGGGTCGTACGGCAGGCCCGCGCGTTGCAGTGCATCGCGGTAGCCCGCCAGACGCCAGGCGCTGGCGCCGTGCGATGGATGGCCCTTGATATGCGCGATGCGCCGATGCCCCAGCTCGACCAGATGCGCCACCATCGCGCACACCGCGCCGTGCTCGTCGACCACCACGCCGATTTTGCGGTTTTCCTCTTTCGCCGACACGCTGGCGTACGGGATGTCGAGTTCCTTGAGGCGCGCGACCACGGCGGGGTCATCGGTGATCGGCGGCGTCAGCACCACGCCGTCGAGCTGTAACTGCACGATCAGCGATTCGACTTCGGCGGCGGCGACGCTGCCCTCGTAGGTCATCGGCGAGAGCATCAGGTGGTAATGCTGCGATTTGCAGGCGTCGAGGACGCCCATCTCCACTTCCATGAGGTAGTTGTTCGACGGGTTGTCGAACAGCATCGCCACCAGGTACGAACGCCGGCCGGCCAGCATCCGCGCCGACGGCAGCGGGCGGTAGTTGAGCTTCTCGACGGCGGTCTGCACGCGTTTGCGCGTACGCTCGGAAACGTTCGGCTCCTGGTTGAGGACGCGCGACACCGTCTTCATCGACACACCGGCCACTTTCGCGACATCCTCGATCCGAACTCGCATGGGTTTCGATCCGCTCAATCTGTTCAATGCCGGGGATACTGCCAGAGCCGCCGGCCGGTTCCCATCGATTCCATGCGCACACGGGTGCAGCCATCCGCATCAGGACGAATGCGATGTGCATGCTGCTGTGCAGCAACAGACGCTGTGTAGTGCGTAGTATTCTGACCGCGGCTGACAGCGCTGTCACCCATTCCTTCCCCCTTCAGCGACTGCGCGAGGATCCATCGTCCATGCCCGCCAATACGCCCGCCGATTCGACCAGAACCCGCACCAACGCCGCCGCATGCGCCGTTCCGCGTCGCAAGCGGCTCTACGCCGCGCTGCTGATCGCGGCCTGCGGCGTCCACGCGCCGCTGTTCGCCCAGGAGCGTTCCGATCCCGCTGCCATCAGCGCGATCGATCCCGCGCGCTGGCCTGTTCCCGGCTGGCCGCTGCGCGAGGACGCCGCGATCGAAAAGCGCATCGATGCCCTGCTCGCGGCCATGACCGTCGAGGAAAAGGTCGGCCAGATCGTACAGGCCGACATCACCACGATCACTCCAGACGATCTGCGCAAGTACCGCCTCGGATCGATCCTGGCCGGCGGCAACTCCGACCCGGGCAACCAGTACAACGCCAAGCCCGAAGCGTGGCTGGCGCTGGCCGATGCGTTCTGGGAAGCGTCGATGGATACGCGCGGCGGCGGCAAGGCCATCCCGGTGATCTTCGGCATCGATGCCGTGCACGGCCAGAGCAACATCGTCGGCGCCACACTCTTCCCGCACAACATCGGCCTGGGCGCGACCCGCAATCCGGAGCTGATGCGCCGCATCGGCGAGATCACCGCGCACGAGACCCGCGTCACCGGCATGGAGTGGGCGTTCGCGCCGACCGTGGCGGTCCCGCGGGACGATCGCTGGGGCCGCGCCTACGAAGGCTATGCCGAACATCCGGAGATCGTCGCCGCGTACGCCGGCGCGATGGTCGAAGGACTACAGGGCAAAGCCGGCGCGCGCGATTTCCTCGACGACCGCCATGTCATGGTCTCGGTGAAACATTTTCTCGGCGACGGCGGCACGCGCGACGGCAAGGACCAGGGCGATACGCCCGGCGACGAAAACGCGCTGCGCGATGTGCACGCCGCCGGCTATGTCACCGCGATCCGCGCCGGTGCGCAGGCGGTGATGGCGTCGTTCAACAGTATCGACGGCGTCAAGATGCACGGCCGCCGCGACCTGCTCACCGACGTGTTGAAAGATCGCATGGGTTTCGAGGGCTTCGTGGTCGGCGACTGGAACGGCCATGGTCAGATCGCCGGCTGCACCATCACCGACTGCGCGGCCACCTTCAACGCCGGGCTGGACATGGCGATGGCGCCCGACAGCTGGCGCGGCCTGTACGACAGCACCGTCGCGCATGCGAAATCCGGCGCGATTCCGATGTCGCGCCTCGATGACGCGACCCGCCGCATCCTGCGCGTGAAGTTCCTCATGGGCCTGTTCGACGCACCCAAGCCGTCGCAGCGCGCGCTCGGCGGCCGCTACGAACTGCTGGGCGCACCCGCGCATCGCGCCGTCGCCCGTCAGTCGGTACGCGAATCGCTGGTGCTGCTGAAGAACCAGGACGCATTGCTGCCGCTGTCGCCGAAACGTCGCGTGCTGGTCGCTGGCGACGGCGCCGACGACGCCGGCAAACAGTCCGGCGGCTGGACGCTCAACTGGCAGGGCACCGGCACCGTGCGCGCCGACTATCCCAACGCCGATACGATCTGGGAAGGCCTGAAGAAACAGATCGATGCGGCCGGCGGTCGCGCCGAGCTCGCAGTGGACGGTGTCTACAAGGAAAAACCCGAGGTCGCGATCGTGGTGTTTGGCGAGAATCCGTACGCCGAATTCCAGGGCGACCTGCCGAATCTGCTCTACAAACCCGGCGACGACCGCGATCTGGAACTGCTCAGGAAGCTGAAGGCTGACGGCATCCCGGTCGTCGCGGTCTTCCTCAGCGGACGGCCGCTGTGGATGAACCGCGAAATCAACGTCGCCGATGCGTTCGTCGCCGCATGGCTGCCGGGCTCGGAAGGCGGCGGCATCGCCGACGTGCTGCTGCGCGACGCGCGCGGGCGCATCCAGCAGGACTTCAAGGGCAAACTCAGCTTCTCGTGGCCGAAACGCGCGGACCAGTACGCCAACAACGTCGGCCAGCCCGGCTACGACCCGCTGTTCGCCTACGGCCACGGTCTGCGCTACACCGACAACGGCAATCTGCCCGCGCTGTCGGAGGAATCGGGAATCGCCGCCACGGCGTCGCAGCCGAACCGGTTCTTCGTGCGCGGCCAGGCCAGCGAAGGTTTCCGCCTGCGACTCACCGGCGCCGACAACGCCACACACGACGTCATGCACACCCGCGGCGCCACGCCCGACGGCACGCTGTCGATCGCCGCCGTGGATCGCCTCGCGCAGGAAGACGCGCGGCAATTGCGCTGGACAGGCGCCGCTGCGTCCACGGCCGCGCTCATGGCCACGCCCGCGCTGGACCTGCAGCGCCAGACCGACGGCGACGTGTGGGTGATCGCCGAGCTGCGCATCGATGCGCTGCCGAACACCGGCAAGGTCGAACTGCAGGCGGCGTGCGGCGAGAAGTGCGGCGCGTCGATCGATGTCACGTCGCAGTTCGCCTCGCTGCCGCGCGGCGAGTGGATCCGCGTCGGCATGCTCCTGAAATGCCTGCGCAGCGCCGGTGCGACCGACATGCGCAACATCACCGTACCGTTCGCGCTGCGCTCAGCGCCGGGGCTGGACATCACGCTGTCGGGCATCGGCCTGGGGACGGATCCGACGCATCGTCTGGAGTGTCCTGCCGCGGCGACAGCAGTTCCCTGACGCGGTTTGCTTCACACCAGCGTACGGTCGTCGCAACCCTGCAGGACCGGATCAAAAAAGGGAGCGTGCAATGCACGCTCCCTTTCTCGCTTCAACGTTGATGCTCGTTTGGAACGAGCCGATAGAACCGGCGAATCACCAACCGATGCTGTAAGTCACGGTGGTCGGTGCGGGCGTATACAGCGACGGACTGTGATCGCCCACATCGTCGTACGAGAACCCGTACGCGAGGAAGTCATAGGCGATATCGCTGTCGTGCCAGAACTTCGCGTACCAGTTCGCCAGCGAGCCGGCCGGATAGAACGCGTTGCGGTTGTACCAGTTCGCGGGCGTCTCGATGACGTGACGGTTCAGCGCCGCGGCCACCTGCGCCTGGATCTGCAGCTGCGTGCCGATGTCCTGCGACGCCGCATTGCGCGCATCGTTCAGCAGCCCGTTGCCGAGGAACACCATCTGCGTGTCCGGCTTGCCGTTGATGTAGAACGTGCCGTTCTGGTTGCCACCGGTGAAGCGGAAAGTATCGCCGCTGATCCGGCCGCGGAACGTGCCCAGATTCGGCAGCGTGAACACCAGATCCTCGTTGCGGTAGCGCGCCCACACCTGATCGATGTACGGCTGCAGGTAACCGGCGTTCGGCTTGCCGGTGCCGAAGTTGCCGTGCGCCGGCGCGACGACGCGCAGCGGCGTGTGCGGCGCCTGTCCCAGCGCCTTGAACGGCGTGGGCACGCGCGAGACGAAGCGCGAGATCACGTCGTCGCGGGTCAACGTATCGACGCGCTCGCCGACGGTGCGGTCGTAACCGTTCAGCCCCTGCACCCGCAGCCGCAGCGGGAAGCCGAAGTGATCCACGCGCGTGGTGTTGACGTAGATGCCCGGATTCGGCGCGGTCCGCGGCAGGATCGCCATTTCGCCGAAGTCGAAATAGACATCGAGATTCGGATCGCTCGGGTTCTCGATGTTGGCACCGGCGTAGCCGATGTTGCCGTTGCCGTCGCGCACGACCTTGATGTACATCGGGCTGCCGACCGACAGCAGGATGCGCGCCGAGTTGATCGGTGCGATGGTCACCGACGGCACATCGGACACGCGGTGGAAGTAGTTGCTGTAGCGCTCGCCGTTCTTCACCAGCGCGCCGTTGTCGGCATCCGACATCGGGATCTGCTGTCCCGCGGCGTTGATCCACACGAACTGGCCGGTCTGCCAGCTCTTGCCGATGATCGCGTAGTACACGTTGTTGTTCGCCCAACGGCCGCGGGTGAGGTTCTGGACGACGAAGGTCGTCCGCTCGTTCCACGTGCCGCCGGTGCTGATCGGCGCGACCTTGAACGATGAGGTCTGGTCGTTGAAGCCGCGCGCGCCCAGATCCGGCACGTCGCCGGTCACCGCGATGAAGCCGCCGCCATAATTCACGTCGCGATACAGCTGCGCTTCGTACCCGGCCTGCACTTTCACCGACGTGGCGCGGTCGTTCCAGGCCGTACCGACCCAACTCGAATCCGCGTCCGCGCACAGGCTGGCGCCGCCGTAGTTGGCGTTCTCGTAGAAACACACGCGACCGGTGGGCGTGGTGCCGCCGCCGATCGTGGTGCTGAACCACGGCGTGTCGCGGCCGGGATCGCCGTAGGTGAACGAATAATTCAAGGTCTGCCCGGCGCTCACCGGGCTGATGGCTTTCTCGTAGCGGGCGCTGCCGCCGTTGTAGGACATCCGGAAGTTCTGCTGCCCGGTGTTCGCCAGGTTGTAGTGCAGATCGACCCATTGGACGGCGACATTCGCCTTGAACCAGACGACCGCGGTGGAACCGCTGACGTCGACGCCCCTGCTGTAGTCCGTAGACTGCGCCTGGACCTGGAACCCGAAACCGGTCAGCAGCACGACCAGACCGGCCAACCATGTGCGTATGCGATGCATCTTCAACTTCTCCCTGCGTCTGCGACGCTTTGTCGAGTGGGGTTGGAACGACTTTCCTTGGCTTGCACTTGGATCACCGTGGTCCGACACCAGCCCCCTGCATCGCGTGTCCATCACGGCGACGCAAACTCTACGTCCAATTGACAGCGTTGTCATCCGGGAGTAAAAGACGGCAATAACATCCTGATTTCAATGGCGAATATGCATGCTGCATCGCGTCAATAACTTTACAGACAGGATCGGCGTGGTGCTCGCGCTCACCAATCCGTGCGCGCCGGGCGGTCGCACGCGCGTATCGCGACGGTGCAATCGTATGCATCGCGCCGCACCTGCCGGCCCCATTACGCTTGCGCATTCGTCCCGATGACCACGCCTGTGACCGCACCCACGCCCGCGACTCTGTTGACCATTTTCGGCGCCACCGGCGACCTCGCCCAGCGCATGTTGTTGCCTTCGCTGTACGGGCTGGAAGGCGACGGCCTGCTGCCCGCGTCGATGCGCATCCTCGGCACCGCCCGCAGCGGGCTCGACGACGAGGCCTTCCGCAGCGTCGTGGCCGACGCCATCGCGCGGTTCGTTCCCGCCGAGCAACGCAACGACGCCACCCTGCAGGCGCTTCTCGCACGGACTCACTACCAGCCCGCATCGCTCGACGACGACGCCTCCATGGCCGCGCTGGCCGAACGCATCACCGGCCTGCGCAGCGGCGACATCGTCTATCACCTCAGCACCTCGCCCAAGTTCTACGAGCAGGCCTGCGCCGCGCTCGCCCGACATGGTCTGGCCGGGCCCGGCACCCGGGTGATGCTGGAGAAGCCCATCGGCCACGACCTGGCCGAGGCCATCGCGATCAACGACGGCGTCACCCGCAGCTTCGACGAGGATCGCGTCTATCGCGTCGACCATTACCTCGGCAAGGAAGGCGTGCAGAACCTGCTGGCGCTGCGCTTCGGCAACGCCCTCTTCGAGCCGCTGTGGAACGCCCGGCATATCGAGCAGGTGCAGATCACCGTCGCCGAGACCGTCGGCGTCGAAGGCCGAGGCGATTACTACGACCACTCCGGCGCGATCCGCGACATGCTGCAGAACCATCTGCTGCAGCTGGTGTGCCTGACCGCGATGGAGCCGCCCTCGCAGTTCGAGCCCACCGCGGTGCGCAACGAGAAGATCAAGGTGCTGCGCTCGCTGCGGCCCATCGGCCGCGCGGACGTCGCCGCCGAGACCGTGGCCGGCCAGTACACCGCCGGCGCCATCAACGGCAAGGCGGTGCCGGGTTATCTGGAAGAACTCGGCCGCCCCAGCGGCACCGAGACCTTCGTGGCGATGCGCGCGCACATCGACAACTGGCGCTGGTCCGGGGTGCCGTTCTACCTGCGCACCGGCAAGCGCATGCCGCATCGCTGCACCGAGATCTACCTGCAGTTCCGCGAGGTGCCGCATTCGATCTTCGCCCGCGGCGGCGCGGCCAGCCAGCCCAATGCGCTGATCATCCGCCTGCAGTTCCGCGAGGTGCCGCATTCGATCTTCGCCCGCGGCGGCGCGGCCAGCCAGCCCAATGCGCTGATCATCCGCCTGCAGCCCGAGGAGCGCATCGAGCTGCAGCTGATGCACAAGACCCCGGGGCTGGACCGCAACGGCCTGCGGCTGTCGCAGGTCTCGCTGGATCTGGATCTGGACGCGGAGTTCGCCAACGTACGCCGGCGTCTGGCCTACGAGCGGCTGTATCTGGACGCGATCGAAGGTAACGGCACGCTGTTCGTGCGCCGCGACGAGACCGAGGCAGCGTGGCAGTGGGTCGATGCGATCCTCGACGGCTGGCAGCATGCCGGCATGGCGCCCAGGCCGTATGCTGCCGGCACCTGGGGTCCGAATGCAGCGGTCGCGCTCAACGAACGCCATAATCACAGCTGGCGCGAATAGACGGACGCGAATGGCCTGGACCGAACACGAGTATCCCGATGTCGACGCGCTGACCACCGCGGTCGCCGATCAACTGCGCGCGGCCTGCGAAACGGCGTTGCGCGCGGATAGCACCGCGCTGATCGCGCTGGCCGGCGGCAAGACCCCGTTTCCGGTCTATCGACGACTCGCATCGGCCGACCGCGTCGACTGGTCGCGCGTCATCGCGTTGCCGGGCGACGACCGCTGCGTGAGCCGCGAGCATCCCGCGAGCAACGCCGCCGGGCTGCGTGCCGCTTTCGCAGCGGCGCACGGCCTGCATATCCAGTCGTTGACCGCGGATGACGGCGACCCGGACGCCAGCCTCGCCTACGCGCGCGCTGCGCTCGCGCCGTTGCACGACCAGGCGTTCGACGCCGTGGTGCTGGGCATGGGTGAGGACGCGCATACCGCCTCGCTGTTCCCGGGCGCCGATACGCTGCCCGTCGCGATGACGGTGGATTCGACCGAGGACGCGTTCCTGCTGGTGCCGAATCCCTTGCCGCCGGAAGCGCCGTTCCCTCGCATCACACTCGGCCTCGCCCGCCTGCTGCGCGCGCGCAGCCTGCATCTGATCGTCACCGGCGCGCGCAAGCGCGAGGTGCTGCGCGCTGCGCAGTCGGCGTACGCACCGTTGCGTGCGCCGATTTCGGCGCTGCTGCATGCGCCGGATGCGGTGGTGCATGTGCATTGGAGTACGTGAGAATGTCTTCTCTGTCTTTGCGCGAAGCACAGCAAAAGCAAATCCCCCCTGCCCCCCTTTTCCAAAGGGGGGAAAAGCAAGCCTGCTTTTTCGATAGCGCGCTGGAATTGCAGTTATTCCCTAGAACGCTGGGATTGCCTTTACCCCCTTTGAAAAAGGGGGTCGACGTCTGCGAAGCAGGCGGCGGGGGGATTTGCTCGCAGCAGAAACACACATCCGCCCCTGCCACACCAACAACGAACATCCGCAAGGCGCTCACATCATGAGTCTCCACCCCGTCATCGAGCGCGTCACCGCGCGCATCGCCGAGCGCAGCCTTCGCAGCCGCGGCGACTACCTCGCGCGCATCGACGCCGCGCGCATCGATACGCCCGCGCGGCGCAGTCTGAGCTGCGGCAACCTCGCCCATGGCTTCGCTGCGGCAGGCAGCGACAAAGCGATGCTGAAGACCGGCGCGGGCGGTAATATCGGCATCGTCACCTCATACAACGACATGCTCTCGGCGCATCAGCCGCTGGAGCAGTATCCGACGCTGATCCGCATGGCCGCGCGCAACGCCGGCGGCAGCGCGCAGGTCGCCGGCGGCGTGCCGGCGATGTGCGACGGCGTGACCCAGGGCCGCATCGGCATGGAGCTGTCGCTTTTCTCGCGCGACACCATCGCGCTGGCCACCGCGGTGTCGCTGTCGCACGATATGTTCGACGCCGCGCTGATGCTGGGCGTGTGCGACAAGATCGTGCCCGGCCTGCTGATCGGCGCGCTGAGCTTCGGCCATCTGCCGGTGATCTTCGTGCCCGCCGGGCCGATGCCCTCGGGCCTGCCGAACAAGGAAAAGGCCGCGGTGCGCCAGCGTTATGCCGAAGGCAAGGCGACGCGCGACGAACTGCTCGAAGCCGAATCGGCGTCGTACCACAGCCCCGGCACCTGCACGTTCTACGGCACCGCCAATTCCAATCAGATGCTGATGGAAGTGATGGGCCTGCACATGCCGGGCAGCGCGTTCGTCAATCCGAACACGCCACTGCGCGACGCATTGACCGTGGCCGCGACCGAACAGGCGCTGCGCATCACCGCGCTCGGCGACGACTACCGACCGCTCGGCCATACCGTCGACGAGAAAGCGATCGTCAACGCGATGATCGGACTCGCCGCCACCGGCGGTTCGACCAACCACGCGCTGCATCTGGTCGCGATCGCGCGCGCCGCGGGCCTGATCATCGATTGGGACGATCTCGACGAACTGTCGCAGGCCACGCCGCTGCTGGCGCGCGTGTATCCGAACGGCAGCGCCGACGTGAACCATTTCCACGCGGCCGGCGGCATCGGCTACGTGATCCGGGAACTGATCGACGCCGGGCTGATGCATGCGGACATCCTCTGCGTTCACGGCGGCGATCTGCGCCAGCAGACACAGGTTCCTGAACTCGATGGCACCGCGCTGCGCTGGACGCCGCCGCCCGCGCAGTCGCGCGATACCAGCATCCTCCGCGGCGTCGCCGAACCCTTCGACCGCGAAGGCGGGCTGCGAAGGCTGCAGGGCAACCTGGGCCGCGCGGTGGTCAAGATCTCCGCGGTCGCGCCGGAGCATCGCGCCATCGCCGCGCCCGCGAAGATCTTCGACTCGCAGGACGCGCTGCTCGATGCGTTCAAGGCCGGCGGACTCGCGGGCGATTTCGTCGCGGTGATCCGCGGCCAGGGCCCGCGCGCCAACGGCATGCCCGAGCTGCACAAACTCACGCCCACGCTCGCACTGTTGCAGGATCGCGGCCAGCACGTCGCGCTGCTGACCGACGGCCGCATGTCCGGCGCGTCCGGCAAGGTGCTCGCGGCGATCCACATCACACCCGAGGCCGCATGCGGCGGCGCCATCGCGAAACTTCGCGACGGCGACATCATCCGCATCGATGCCGAAGCGGGCACGATGCGCGCTGATGTGCCCGAGGCCGAGTGGATTGCGCGCGCGCCCGCGACGATCGATCTGCGCGGCAACGCGCACGGCGTCGGCCGCGAACTGTTCGGACTGATGCGTGCGCAGGTCGGCTCGGCGGAAGAAGGCGCCTGCAGCCTGTTCTCGAACGATTTTTCGCACGATACGAATGCGGAATCCTGATCGATGCAAGACACCGTGAACCCCGCATCGCTCGCGCTCATCGCCGACATCGGCGGCACCAACGCGCGATTCGCGCTGACCGATCTGTCGGCGCCTACCGCGCAGGTAATCGACGCGCGCAGCCTCGATGCCTCCGCGTTCGCCAGCCTGCAGCACGCGGCCGAGCACTATCTCGCCGCCGTCGGCGTGCAACCGCGGCATGCGGCGATCGCGGTCGCCAGCCCGGTCAACGGCGAAGAGATCCGGCTCACCAATCGCGCCTGGTCGTTCACGCGTCGCGAACTGCAGCGCGCGCTCGGTCTCGACCGCCTGCACGTGCTCAACGATTTCGGCGCAGTGGCATGGTCGGTGCCGGCGCTGGCTGACAGCGAGCAGATCACCGTGCACGGCAGCGACGACGCGCCGCTGCAGGGCCCGATCAGCGTGCTCGGTCCGGGCACCGGACTCGGCGTCGCGATGCTGGTCGGCAACGATCCACATTGGCAAGTCGTGGAAACCGAAGGCGGCCACGTCAGTTTCGCGCCCCTGGGCGAAGAAGAACTCGGCATCGCGCGCTGGTTCACCGCGCGCTTCGGCCGGGTGTCGAACGAACGCCTGCTCTGCGGCAGCGGCCTGTCGCATATCGACGCTGTGCTGCGCGGCGCGGTCGATCACGCCACCGGCCAGCATCAGGATCTGCGCGAACCCGCCGACATCGTTGCCGCCGCGCTGGAAGGCCACGACCTCGCCGCACGCCGCACGCTCGCGCGTTTCTGCGCGGTGCTCGGCAGCGTCGCCGGCGACGCCGCGCTGATCCACGGCGCGCGCACGGTCATGCTGGCCGGCGGCATCGTCCCGCGCTTCATCCCGTTCCTGCGCAGCAGCGCCTTCCGCGAACGCTTCCTCGCCAAGGGCCGCTTCGCCGCGTATCTCGAATCGGTGACGATCCGCGTCATCACCCACAACGGCCCGGGTCTGCTGGGCGCGGCGATGTCGCTGCGCGCACACGATGCCAATACCCACAGCGAGCGCGCACCATGAGCCATTCGCACACCGACCGCATGACCGCACTCGTCGACGACATCCTGCGCCAGGTGCCGGTCGTACCGGTCCTCGCCATCGCCGACCTCGACGATGCCATCCCGCTCGCCGAAACCCTCGTCGCCGCCGGACTGCCGGTGCTCGAGATCACCCTGCGAACACCCGTCGCGCTCGACGTGATCCGCCGCATGCGCACCGTCCCCGGCGCCATCGTCGGCGCCGGCACCGTGCTGACCTCGGAAGACCTTGCCGCCGTGCAGGCCGCAGGCGCCGCGTTCGCGATTTCCCCCGGCGGCACCGACGCCCTTTACGCCGCCGCCCGCAACGCCGACATCCCGCTGCTCCCCGGCATCGCCACCGCCAGCGAACTCATGCGCGGGCTTGAGCATGGGTACAAACGGTTCAAGTTCTTTCCTGCGGAATCGAGTGGCGGTGTTGCTGCGCTCAAGGGGTTTGGTGGGCCGTTTTCGCAGGTGAAGTTCTGTCCGACTGGCGGCATCGATGCCGCGAAAGCGCCGCCGTATCTGGCGCTACCGAACGTCATGACGGTCGGCGGGTCCTGGATGGTGCCGGGCGATGCCTTGAAAGCGAAGGACTGGCGGGCGATCGCTGAACTCGCCCAAGCTGCCGCCGCACTGAGCAGCTGACATCGCAGCAAGTAGGCTGGGCTGCAAAGCCCAGCGCCCTGTGTTGAGTATCGAGCTGGGCTTTCCAGCCCAGCCTACTCAATACAATCGGTGGCTGCGTTTCAGCGCTTCGAATCGCTCGCCGCGACCACAAGCGCCTCCGACTCCGCCCACTCGCGCAGGCCACGCTCGACCGCCTCGGCCTCGAACGCATACCAGGCCTCCAACGCCTGCTCGCTTTCCAGCATGTCCTTGAACCGCGCATAGGCGCCACGCGCCGCGAACATCGTGTAGGTCTCCTCCAACCGCGCCGGCAGCGACAGCTGCACGAAACGCACCGCAAGCCGCTTGCCCAGACGCAGATCCTGCCGCGTCGGCACGATCGCGTACTTCGTCTCGTCATCGATGTCCAGAGGTAAATCCGGTTCAAGCTCGACGCCGAAGTCCTCATCCGACGTCATGAACACTCGCCCACTCTCACGGCAGACAAATGCCATGTTGCCGGTGCTCGAAAGATCGGATACCCAATCGAGCGCTTGGAGCAGGTCGTCCATAGCGACGGATGCGGGGCTGGGAGACGAGGACATCGGCAAGGCTCTCGGCGATGTGGAGGACTACAAACGATAGCGGCGGGAGAGATCGGCGACAATCGGCTTGGCGTTGAGTCTCAAGGCCTGCAATGCACATGCCAGCGTCACGGCGCCTGTAGTGGTGCGAATCCGAAGCAAGACCTTGTCTTGCAGGGCGGAACCGCCGCAGGCAGTTCCGCCATCATTGCGATGTCGATATTTCGATACTTGGCGGCGATGGCCGCGCGGCGGCCATCGCGGACACATCCGCGCTGTTGCTGCCGGCCCGCGCGCGTTAGCGACATGCCACCCCGGTTCGTTCCGCCCCGATAGGAATCCATGGTTGACCGTTCGCTGAGTGGATGCGGTCCCGCGACGGCTCGTCGTTGCGGCAAGCTCACCGCCGCCTCGACTCGCACCCCACCCCGTCCCCATCGCGATCAAGGTGAGGCCCATAACCCGGCTCGCCGCGTCGCACGGGCGCAGCACCCGCTGCGCGCGCTTCCGCACAATTCGCGAACACGCCCGAACCCTGCGACGCGCGTGCAGGCGCGATCCGCGACGGCGTGAAGTTGTTGCTCGGTGTCGCATCGCTACGTGTTGAAGCACCAGCGCCACGATGGCAGTGATACCCGCCGCGCTTGCGGTCGTTATGACAGCCTTCGGCATTGAGTCCGCCGCTGTGGGCGGAAGCGTTCATGGCAATGCAGAGTGCGATGGTGGCGAAGATCATCGCCTGCGATACGCCATCGGCCGATCGCTCCGATTCGTTGCCTGTGCCTATCCCGGCCATCCGGCATCCCCCTGTGGAATGTGCTCCGGCTTCAAATCTGAAGCGTGATCTGAGTCTTGTTGTTGTGCAGTGCGATTGTCAATGGTTGGTGGGAATCGGCTATCGCTCGGGCGCGATGTGAATTCCGATATCCACATCGAATGTCATTCGCGATCGATATTCCATCAATCGCGGGAGCCAGATCGATTCATCTCGCCAACCATTCGACAATAAGCACGGCAACGCTGCCCGTCGCCGCACAAACAAAAAGGCCCTTGCCGGCCAGGGACCGGACAAGGGCCAACGCTCGCCTGTTGAGAGCGGTGTTGCTCAGTAGCGGTAGTTCACGCCGAACAGATAGGTGCGGCCGTATTCGAAGTATTCGCGCGGGCGGGTGTTGTCGCCGTCGAACGAGGAGCGGAAGGGTTCGTTCTCGAGATTGTTGACCTGCAGCAGGATCGACACGTTCTTCATCGGGCCCGACTGGAAGGTGTAACCCATCTGCAGGTCGGTCACCGTCTCGCCTTCGAACGTGCGCTTGGTGCGGTCGCCGCCGAAGCCCTGGACCTCGCCCACGAACTGCGAGCGGTGACGCTGGCTGACGCGGCTGGAGAAGCCGAAGCGCTCGTAGTACACGGTGATGTTCGACACGTACTTCGACAGGCCGGGCAGCGGTTCGTTCGGGAAATCGGGGCCGAGGGGCTGGATGCTGCTGGTGGTATCCGAGTAGTTGGCCTGCAGACCGAAGCCCAAGAGCGGTTCCCAGAGCAAGTCGAAGGGAACAGACACTGCGAACTCGTAGCCCTTGATCGTGCCGCCCTGCCCATTGATCGGGCGCGTGAATCCGCCCAGATCGCTGGGGGGGACTAGCAATGGATCGGTCGGATAATCGGCCGGCGTCACCGAAGTGTCGTTGATGTCGAACACGCCCTGTTCGCGGTAGATGTACGTTCTCAGGTCCTTGTAGAAATACGCCAGGCTGACGTACGCCTTGTTTCCGCCGAAATACTTTTCGTAGGAAATGTCGTAGGCATTCGCTTCCCACGGCTTGAGCTTGGCGTTGCCACCGTCGCGAAGCCAGAACCGGGTCAGTTGCCCCGTGTTCGGGTCGTTGACGTTGTCTTCGCCCGTCACTGGGTTTACCGCGAGATCGACCCCGATGGAGACATTGTTGTTCGTACGCAGATCGTCCATGCGCGGCCGTGCAATCTGACGCGCAGCGCCGACGCGCACGTACTGGTCCCAAGGCAGGCCAAACGACAGATTCAGGCTGGGGAGGAAGTCTGAATAGGCAGCGCCATCGTTCAATTCCTGGCCGACACCACCGCCCTGGAATGTCTCGGTGCCCTGCGATTTCTGATCGACGCTGACGGCTTGGAAACCGACATTACCCTTGACAGATACCGATCCGATATCCGTGTTGATATTGGCCTGAACGAAGGCGGTCGTGACCTGCTCGTTGACTTCCCAATTTTTGTTGCTGATGTCGCCATTGGCATTGGCACGGCGCGTGTAAAGGGTATTGTAGGCACGCAGCGCGTCGTAGCCGTAGATCGAAGGTACGCCGTAAGCGTTGTAAGCGGAATCGGTGGCGAGATTCGTGGGGATCGCGGTGAACCCGCCTGCCTGACACGCCGGGTTCGTCGCATCCAGACACGCGGTCAGGTCCAAAAACGATTCATTGGAAGCGCGGCTCTTGGTGCGATCGGTCAAGTTGGCGCCGAATTCGACGCTGCTGAACCAACCGTCATCGAAGGTACGTTCGAAGTCGAAACGCAATGAGGTGAGGCTGTCCTTCACCTCGAAGTCCTTGATGTAGCCGTCCTGACCCCAGCCACCCGGATCGCCAAGGCGGATGATGTTCGGATCGCCGTAGTCGAAGCCGAAGTCGTGGTCGAAATAACCATCGCTGTTGCGGACGACGGTCAAGGAATCACGGGTTCCGGTTGGAAGACCCGAGTAGGTCTCCAGGATGCGTTCTTCACGAGTCGCATCGGAGTAACTGATATCGGCCGAAGCCGCCCAGTTCGGGCTGAGCGTCAGCTCATGTTTCCAACCGATGGCGAACAGGTCATCGTAGGTCGCGTTGAAATCGTTGCGGATCACCGGATTGACATTGGTGAACGAAGCCTGCGCAGGCGTGTTGCCCGTGGGCGGCTGCGTAGCGCCGAAAGCGGCCGCGAATTCCATGCCGCGCTTCTGTTCTTCGCGGTCGAACTGCGAATAGAAGACATCCAGCACGGTGCGGTAGGTATCGTTCGGGGCGAACTCGAGCACGGCCATGAAGCCGTCGCGCTCATTGTCGTTCTGCAGATCGTAGAGCTTGCCGCCACCGAAGATGCCGTTGTCGTCGTAGCCCCATGCATCGCCGAACTGCTTGCTCTGTCCGGGGTTGTTGAGGTGCGCGTAACCCAGCGCGATGCCGACGGTGTTGTCGGCGAACTGGTCGATGTACGACAAGCTGTAGCGGTAGCCGTTTTCCTTCTCGTCGCCGACCTTGTTCTGATCGGCACGGACGTTGGCGGCGAAGGCCTGCTTGCCGTAGGCGAGCGGACGGACGGTCTTGAGGTCGACGGTGCCGGACAGGCCCTGGCCGACGAGTTGCGCGTCGGGGGTCTTGTAGACCAGCACCTGGCTGACGAGTTCGGACGGGTACTGGTCGAACTCGACGCCGCGGTTGTTGCCGAGGCTGACCTGCTCGCGACCGTTCAGGGTGGTGGTCGAGAAGTCGCCGGCGAAGCCGCGGATGTTGATTTCCTGCGGACGGCCGCCGAAGCGCTGCGCGGTGAGGCCGGGCAGGCGCGCGATGGAGTCGGCGATGGAGGTGTCGGGCAGCTTGCCGATGTCTTCGGCGGAGATCGCCTCGACGATCGAGTTCGAGGCCTGCTTGGCGTCGATCGAGTCCTGGATGCTGCGGCGGATGCCGATGACTTCAATGGCGTCGAGATCGTCGGCTTCGGATTTCGGTTGGCTCTGGTCTGCCGATTGCGCGTAGGCGGCGTTGGCCAGCATCAGCGTTGCGGACGCCAACGCCATGCTCAACAGGTTTCGCTTCAAAGGTTGCATGGATCCCCTCCACAGCAACTGGAATTTGTTGGCAGGTCCATGCGCGAATCCCGTCTGAGCGGGTTGGTCCGCAGTTCCCGGCATGTCCGGAGTCCAGCCTGTCCCCGGCACGCAGCGCGATGGTAGTCCGTGGCCGCAGTGCGGAAAGGTGCCTGCATACGTATTCATGCAAAAACCCGGTCAAATCAGGGCCATGGGCGCGTAATCGGGGTGAAATGACGGATGCGGCGACCCGCCGCATCCGGCCACGGCCGATCCGCGCGGAGCGTTCCCATGTCCAGGTTCTGCACCCTGTTGCTCGCCCTCTCGCCGCTGACCGCGGCCGCCGCCGAGCCGCCCGCGGCATCGTTGCAGGCCACCGACTGGCGCGACCAGATCCTGTATTTCGTGATGCTGGATCGCTTCGACGACGGCGACCCCGGCAACAACGATCAGGGCGCGGGCGAGTACGACCCGGGCGATGGGCGAAGGTTTTCCGGCGGCGATCTGGCCGGCGTGGAACGGCGTCTTGACTACATCCAGGACCTGGGCGCGACCGCGATCTGGATCACCCCGCCGGTGGCGAACCAGTGGTGGAACGCGCGTGCGCAGTACGGCGGCTACCACGGCTACTGGGCCAGCGACTTCAAGGCGGTGGACGCGCATTTCGGCACACTGGCCGGGTACCGGCGCCTCGCCGACGCGATGCACGGGCGCGGCCTGCGGCTGGTGCAGGACATCGTGGTCAATCACACCGGCGACTATTTCGGCTGGCCGCGCGACTATGACCCGGCGCGGCCGGAGCAGGGCTTCGAGCTGCGGCAGCAGGCCGACGGCACGACCGCGCCCACACAGCCGCCGCTCGACCGCAACGATGTGCGCAAACCGGAAGACCGCGCGGCCGGGATCTATCACTGGACGCCGCAGATCCGCGATTTCGCCGACCGCCGCCAAGAACTGGACTGGCAGCTGGCGGACCTGGACGATCTCGACACCGAAAACCCTGCCGTGCGCGCCGCGCTGCGCGACAGCTACGGTCACTGGATCCGCGAGGTCGGCGTGGATGCGTTCCGGGTGGACACCGCGTTCTACGTGCCGCCGGACTACTTCACCGACTTCCTGCATGCCGACGATCCGCAGCAGCCGGGCGTGCTGAAGGTCGCGGCGGCGGCCGGCAAGCCGGACTTCCATCTGTTCGGCGAAGGTTTCGGCATCGACAAACCCTATGAAGACGCGATGGCGCGCAAGATCGAGATCTACGCGCGCGGCGAAGACGGCCGGCCGCTGCTGCCGGCGATGATCAATTTCCCGTTATACGGGACGCTGGGCGACGTGTTCGCGCGCGGACGGCCGCCGGCCGAGCTGGGTTTCCGCATCGACAACATGATGAAGGTCCACGCCGACCCGTGGCGGATGCCGACGTTCGTGGACAACCACGATGTCGACCGCTTCCTGGCCGGCGGCGACGAGGCCGGACTGAAGCAGGCGCTGCTGGCGATGATGACCCTGCCCGGCATCCCGACCATTTATTACGGCACCGAACAGGGCTTCCGCGAACAGCGCGCGGCGATGTTCGCCGGGGGTCATGGCTCGGGCGGGCGCGATCACTTCGACACCGCCGCGCCGCTGTACCGCTACCTGCAGCAGATCACCGCGCTGCGCCGGGAACACCGGGTGTTCTCGCGCGGCACCCCGACGGTGCTGGCCGCGAATGCCGCCACGCCCGGGGCGATCGCCTGGCGGATGAACGGCGGCTCGAACGAGCATGCCCTGAACGAGCAGGCGCTGGTGGTGTTCAACACCGCACCCCACGCCAGCCTGCTCGACAACCTCGACATCGGCCTGCCTGCGGGCACCCGACTGGCGCCGCTGTTCGCACTGGCCGCGGACGCGAAGCCTTTCGTCGTCGGCAGCGGCGGGCGCACGAGTCTGGTGCTGCCGCCGCGCAGCGCCCAGGTGTGGTCGGTGCGGCCCGGCGGCGCGGGACCGGCCTCTGGCGACCCGCCGCGACTGGCGCTGGACCCCGCTGCCGACGCCGTCACCGGCGATCTCGTGCTATCGGGCCAGGCCCGCGGCATGACGTCGGTGCAGATGGTGATCGACGGCGATCTCCATGCGGCGCAAACCGTACCGGTGGATCGCGACGGCCGCTGGCGGGCGACCGTCGCGACCGATGCCATGATCGAACCCGGCATCGCCCACCGCGCGGTGGCCTGGGATCCGGCCACGGGCACGGCGACCGCGGCGCATGCCTTCAAGGTCGCACGCGAATGGACGAAGCTGGTCGCGGTGGACGATCCCGTCGGCGACGACACCGGCCCGTCGGGCCGTTACACCTACCCCGACGATGCCGGCTGGCGCACGCCGCGCCCGGGCGACCTGCTGGGCGCCGAGGTCTGGCGCTCCGGCGGCGCGCTGCGGCTCACCCTGAAACTCCGCGACGTGGTCTCCGACTGGAACCCGCCCAACGGCTTCGACCACGTCGCCTTCAGCGTGTTCTTCGCCCGGCAGGGCGACGCCGCCGGCGTCGCCGCGATGCCGCAGCAGAACGCCGACCTGCCCGACAGCCTGCGCTGGCACCTGCGCCTGCGCGCACACGGCTGGTCGAACGCGCTGTTCTCCGCTACAGGCGCCTCGGCGACCGCAGACGGCACGGTGGTGAACGCGGCGCCGCGGATCGACGTGGATCGCGATGCAGAGACCGTGACCTTCACGTTCCCCGCGAATGCGCTGGGCGACGCGCGTCTCCCGTCGGCCACACATCTCTATGTATCCACGTGGGACTACGACGGCGGCTACCGGCCGCTGGCGCCGCTGGCCACCGGCAACACCTTCGGTGGCGGCGAGGCGGGCGAGGCGAAGGTGATGGACGATCTGGTGATCCGGCTGCCCGCCCCGCCCAGGATGAACTGAGAGGACGACGACACTGAAGCCGCGCGCGCGGCCGCCGAACGCAAAGCCGCCGGGTTTTCAGCTCAGCCCTTCATCCACAACGCCACGGCCAGGCCCACGAACACCGACATTCCCACCCAATGGTTGTTGAGAAACGCCCGGAAACACCGCGCGGGCTCGCGGCTGCGCCCGATCGCGAACTGGTAGGTCACCAGCAACAGCGCAACCGCCAGCCCGATCCAGTACGCCAGCCCCAGCCCGACTTCGCGACCGATCAGCACCAGGCCGATGAAGAACAGTGCGTACAGCACGCCCAGCGCGACCAGATCGAGGTCGCCGAACAGGATCGCGGTGGATTTCGAACCCGCGCGCAGATCGTCCTCGCGGTCGACCATCGCGTACCAGGTGTCGTAGCCGGTGGTCCAGAAGATGTTGGCGACGTACAGCACCCAGGCCACCGGCGGCACCTCGCCGCGGATCGCCGCGAATCCCATCGGGATGCCCCAGCCGAATGCCAGGCCCAGATAGACCTGCGGCAGATAGGTGTAGCGCTTGAGGTACGGGTAGCTGGCGGCCAACACAACGCCGACGACGCTCATCAGGATGGTGAGCCGGTTCATCGTCAGCACCAGCGCGAACGCGGCCAGCATCAGCACCGCGAATACCGCCAGGGCCTCGCGCCCGCGCACCGCGCCGGTCGCCAGCGGCCGGCCCTTCGTCCGCTCCACCAGCGGGTCCAGCCAGCGGTCCGCGTAGTCGTTGATCACGCAGCCGGCCGAACGGGTGAGCCACACGCCCAGCGAGAACACCACCAGCGTCCACCACGGCGGCAAGCCGTCGGCCGCCAGCCACAGCCCCCACCAGGTCGGCCACAGCAGCAGCAGCCAACCGATCGGACGGTCGCCGCGCACCAGCGCCCAGTACTGGCCGAAGCGTTCGCGCCACGCGGGAATTCCGGCGGAAGGGGTCGGGATTTCGCTCATCGTTCTGGGGTCGCCGCTTGGAAAGCTCGCGCCTTCCGCTCGAATCGGGGACAATAGGCGTCACGCGCCTGTAGCTCAGCCGGATAGAGTAGCGGCTTCCGAAGCCGTTGGTCGGGGGTTCGAATCCCTCCAGGCGCGCCACATAGTACACCCGGGGCATCCCGAACCGTCCCGGATGAAACAGAAAGCCTGCACAACGCGGGCTTTTTTGTCCCTTGCGATCCCGGGGGGTGCCCTTGCATCCCGGCGAAAAGCGAGTAAGCCTGTGAGTAAGGGGGCGGCACGGCCCCGGCCTTACTCACTTCCGGCTTACTCACATGCTCACCGATACCAAACTGCGCGCGCTGAAGCCCAAGACAAGCGTTTACCGTGTCGCCGACACGAACGGACTGTGCATCGAAGTGCGCACGACCGGCGCAAGGCTGTGGCGCTATCGCTACCGCTACGCCGGCAAAGCGAGCATGGCCGCATTGGGCGAGTATCCGGTGATGGGGCTGGCCGAAGCCCGCGCCGAACGCGACCGGCTGCGCGTGCTGGTGAAGGGCGGGGGCAACCCGGCGCACGTCGCCCGGGTCGAGCGTGCGGCCAAGCTGGAGCATGCCGAGACCACCTTTGCCGCGGTCGCGACTGAACTGCTGGCGAAGCGGGCGAAGGAAGGATTGAGCCCCAGCACTGTCACCCGTGAGCGGCGATTGATCGAAAAAGATCTGGCGCGCATTGGCGGCCTGCCGGTGGCCGACGTGACCGCACCGGCCCTGCTGGCCGCGCTGCGCAAGATCGAACAGCGGGGCGTGATCGAGACCGCACACCGCGCCCGCGGGCTCGCCGGGCAGGTGTTCCGCTACGCCATCGCCACCGGGCGGGCGCAGGGCAACCCCGCGGCCGACTTGGCCGGCGCACTCGAATCGCCGCGCGTGCGGCACTTCGCCAGCGTCACGGAACCCGAGCGCGTCGGTGAGCTGCTGCGCACGATCCGCAGCTATACCGGCTCGCCCGTGACCGTGGCCGCGCTCAATCTCGCGCCGCTGGTGTTCGTGCGCCCCGGCGAGCTGCGCGCGGCCCGCTGGGCGGATATCGATCTGGACGCCGCCGAATGGCGCTACATCGCCACGAAAACCGACACCCCGCACATTGTCCCGCTGTCCTCGCAGGCGGTGGCGATCCTGCGCGAGTTGCACCCGTTGACCGGCCGCGGTGAATACGTGTTCCCCGGCGTGCGCAGCGCGCGCCGGCCAATGAGTGAAAACACGATCAATGCCGCGCTTCGGTACATGGGAATCGATAGCGACACCATGACCGGCCACGGCTTCCGCGCGATGGCACGGACCATTCTCGATGAAGTCCTGCACTACCGGCCCGACTACATCGAACACCAACTGGCGCACGCCGTGCGCGATCCCAACGGCCGCGCCTACAACCGCACGGCCCATCTGCCCGAGCGTCGCAAGATGATGCAGGGATGGGCCGACTACCTGGACCAACTCCGCGAAGGCGGCAACGTCGTGCCCCTGCGCAATGCATCCGGCGCAAGCCGGTAACAAGCGGACGGCCGGGGTGCGCGAACACCCCGGCCGCCCTCACCACAACCGTTCACCTAAGGAACGATCATGGCTCACAGCAGACTATCAGACGCCCGCCCGACCACCGTAGACACCGGGTTTCGGGAAATTCCCGCCGAAGGCATGCGCCTATTGGCTGTGTCCGCAGGCTTAGACAGCCGGACTGCGACACGGGAGGCAAGCGACCTAGAGGACGCCGTGCGCCGCGTGCTGGCCGGATCGATCGAAGCCGGGACAGACGGCAGCACGGCCTATCTGTGCGAGTTCGCGTTAGAAACGGCCAAGGCGTTGCGGGAAGCGGCCGGGGGCGACGACGCATGAATGCTCGCTGGGTTGCTTGTCCGATTGCTAACCTAATCTAGAAAATTGTTGGCGCAGGGCGCGGCGCCATTGATGCAACTGCGTACTTAGGGGGAAAAAATGAGCTTGTTGAATCCTCAGACAGATGAAGAGCGCTCCCAAAAGTATGATCGCGCCCGGGAAGACTGGATAAATCAGCCAATAGCCCAACAGCTATTGGCATCCGGAGTAATGCAAACGGTGATCGAATCGCTCAAGAACCGTAGGCGAGTTAAGCCGTTTATGGGCGATCAAGTTCCGCTAGATATCTGGTTAGTGCGGGCGGTCCAAGGGGCGTCACGTCGGCGCGATGTCGCGGAGACCATGACGGCGAGTGAACGTCGAAACATAGCAAAGGAAATTAGTGAAAACGCTAGAAACCTTAGTGCTTCGCTTTCGATATTCCACGACGAAACCGGTTTCAAATGGCCGTTTCAGCCGTTTTTTGACAGGCTGGCACTTGATACCGCATGTAAAGAAGAAGAACGGCTTGCTTCGTTAGATATTCCTATGAACGAGGATACGGCGCATAGGTGTCGATATGCGGTTTACAACCTGCTGATGAATGATCTGGAATCCATATTTGAGGCCATCGCGGAAGCCGCGCAGGGATTTGCAGAATATGAGACGGTTCTCAAAAAACCAAACGACATAAATGCTGATCGCCTATATTTTATAAGGCTTCTCAACAGGGCTTTCTGCCGAGAGTTCAGAACGCCGTGCCGGTCATCGGCATTAGCTATCGCATCCGAGTTCTACGATTGCAGCGATCTCGATGAAGCCGCGCTATCTAAACTTGCACCCTATCATCGACCTAAACAAACTCTTCTTACAGAGGAAGAACTAGACGATCTTAGAGAGTTTTGGGCAGAACGCGGTAAGCCAACTTACGTTGACGACTTGTTAGAGCACGTCAAGGCTGAATCAAGTTGGGGAAATTTGAAAGAAAGCTCAGGGGAGTGAAATTTCATTTTTCAAAGGTTTGACGCCATTTTGCGCAATGGCGATAAAGGCGATAAAGCCTCACTGCAACCAGCAGTGGCCCGCACAATCTCGTACGGGCCTGACGAGGAAAAATCATGCGCGATATGGTCATTCCAGCTATTCCAACACTTGAACGCCTCGCAGCGGTAAAGGCCAGAACAGGGCTTTCCCGGTCAGAAATCTACCGACGCGTAGCTATTGGAATCTTCCCCCGGCCGGTGAAAATTGGCGAACGCGCCAGTGCATGGGTAACGGATGAGGTTTCAGCTTTTATCGCGTCACGTATCGCCGAACGCGATCAGAGTGCGAAGTGATGAACCGCCAAAAAACAGACCCCCACGCTGGCAGGCGTAGGGGTCCGGGCAACACTGCCGCAATTGGACAAAGCAACAGCCAGCGCAAACCTAACCGCACGCGCCCCGGCTGGCAAGGGGACCGCCTGCCGTTGAACTGGCGGGAACGTCTGCCCGATCCGGAAACCTACTACCGCAGACGAATTGACAAGCTAGGACAACGCCACGGCAACGGCTGGGCACAAGGCCGCTGCCCGTTACACGACGACGGCAACGCTTCGCTGTCGGTGAATCTCGATTCCCCGCGCGGGGGCTGGCGCTGTTTCGCCGGCTGCGGTCACGGTGACTTGCTCGCCTTTCATATGCGATTGACCGGCTTGGGCTTCGCCGATGCCGTGGGCGATCTGGTCGGGGGTTTGTCATGACACAGACCGACGAAACCCCAGAAGCTGCCGCCCGCAGGCTGGCCGGTCCCGCAATCGCCAAGGGATTCGAGCTTAGCGCCTTGCACCTCTATTCCGACGCCGCCGGTTTGCCGTGGTGCTGGCGTATCCGCGCCACACGTGCGGACGGTGAAAAGTGGATTAGGCCAATCCACCACGACGGCCGCGCGTTCGTGACCGGCGAGCCGACAGAACCACCGAACGGAAAGCCGCTCTATCGCCTTCCCGATCTGCCCGGCGATGGCGTGGCGTTGGTTGTAGAGGGCGAGACATGCGCCGACGCGCTCGCTGCCCTTGGCCTTACCGCGACGACCAGCGGTAGCGCCGACAGCGCCGATGCTGCGGACTGGACGCCACTGCGCGGCCGGCATGTTGTGATCTGGCGTGACAACGACGCGGCAGGCCTGCGCTATGCGGAAGCGGTGACGGCCAAGCTGCGCGGCATCGCCGCTGTGATCGATTGGCTAGACCTGGCGTCGCTTGCGTTGCCCGACAAGGGCGATTGCGTCGATTGGCTTGCGTTGAACGCGCACGCTTCCGCTAGCGACGTGCTCGCCCTTGCGCGTAGGCCGGCACCGGAGCCACTACCGCCCGCATGCGTGAGCGCACCGCGTGTGACGCTGCGGCGCGGCTGTGACGTTGAACCTATCCCCGTCGATTGGCTGTGGCCGGGATGGCTGGCGGCCGGCAAGCTGCATTTGATCGGTGGCGCACCGGGCACCGGAAAAACAACCGTTGCCGTAGCGCTTGCCGCGACGGTATCCAGCGGCGGGCGATGGCCGGACGGCAGCCGCGCGCGTGCTGGTGGCGTCGTGATCTGGTCGGGGGAGGATGACAACGCCGACACATTAAACCCGCGCCTGCGCGCTGCGGGGGCCGATATGGGACGGGTGCATGTGGTCAGTGGCGTGATCGATCAGGGGCAGTCCTACGCATTCGACCCTGCCCACGACATGGACGCATTGCGCGACGCCCTCCGCGGATTGCCGGATGTGCGATTGATGGTGATCGATCCCATTGTTTCGGCCATCGCTGGCGACTCGCACAAGAACGCGGAAGTACGCCGGGGATTGCAGCCAGTGGTAGACCTTGCCGGCGAGTTGGGCTGTGCCTTGCTTGGCGTGACGCACTTTTCCAAAGGTACAAGCGGGCGCGATCCTGTCGAACGCATTACCGGCTCGCTGGCATTCGCTGCCCTTGCTCGGATGGTGTGGGTCGCTGCGAAACAGGACGCCGACGATGACAGGCCCGAACGGCGCGTGCTGCTACGGGCCAAGTCGAACATCGGCCCGGACGGTAGCGGCTTCGCCTATGACTTGCGGCAGGAACCGCTGCCCGGCTATCCCGGCATCGAAACATCCCGCGTCATCTGGGGCGAAGCAATCAACGGCAGCGCGCGCGCCATGCTGGCCGCTGCGGAATCAGACGGCAGTGAGCGCACAGCCACGGATGAGGCGAGGGACTGGCTACGGGAGACGCTAGCCGATGGCCCGGTGCCGGCGACCGAAGTGCAAAAGCTCGCGAAGCAATGCGGTTTGTCGCCCAAAGCGTTACGCACCGCCCGCGAACGTCTCGGAATCAAGCCAAAGCGTTCGGGATTCGGCAAGGGCAGTTCTATGCAATGGGCATTGCCGGGCTACATAGATGCCCTGCCCGACCATAGATGCCCACACACAGAGAGGGCATCTATGGATTCAGGGGGCATCTATGGCGATGAAAGCGGCGAAGCGGAGGGACGATGACCGCGATACACACTCTAGTCGCGTGTTCGCGCGCTGGCACGCCGCTAACGGATGGCGGCAGGCGAAGTGCCGGCCGGATGGACTCGCGCCGTAGCGTTCGCGGGATGCGGTCCTGTCCTGCTATGGCCACGCGCCCCGGATGCCGCGATCGGCTGCCCGAGGTGCCACCACCGCAAGGCCGGCCGGATCATCCCGCGACCGGCCACCGTTGAAAAACAATCGGAAGAATCAAAGCAGACATGACCACACGACACCCCACCGCCAACGCCAGCCAGCGCGCACGACGGGCACGCATCGCCCGAATCGACTACTACCCCAGCCCGGACGCCTTGGCCTTGATCAAAAGCCGACGCACGCGCTACGGCCCGACACACAACAACAGCGGCATCATCGATACGATCATTGCGGAATGGGCCGCCTTGGCGGGTCTAAAACAGAGCGAAATAGACAAGCCCAGGACTTCGGCCAGGCCCCCGGGCATTGCTGAGCATTACGCGCGCATGCGAACAACTTCGGATTCTGGGACAAGTACGCGCGCGCGTTCGACTTCGGACAAGTTGGCCAAGTGCGCGAGCGTGCGCGCGGGAGCAAGTCCGGCAACACCGGAATTTCTTCTGCCATCGCAAGCGCGCGCGGGCGCGAATGACTTCGGTCCGGGGCATGCCAAGCCCACACACCCGCCGGCACCGGACGCACCGGAATTTCTGACAGCCTTTGCGCGCGCGAACGACTACGGGCTATGTCATGCCACACGCGCAGGCGCCCACGCGAACAACTCCGGCAGCATGCCCATCATGGCGAATCAAGCGCGCCTGATCTGTGGGGCGAAACGGCGTCGTGACGGCCAGCCTTGCCAAGGTCTGAGCGTTCCCGGCAAGCGGCGTTGCAAGTGGCACGGCGGCGCTTCTACAGGCCCTAAAACCCATGAAGGCCGCGCGCGTTCACTTGCGAACTTACAGCAAAACAGAAGCCACGATGCGGGGTCGGCTCGAAAGAATTGTTAGGCCTTTACAGGTCCACTAATTTTTGCTTTGGACGCATATCGAGGTTTGATAAAATAAATTGTACTATTTGAATCGCGTTTTCGCCGTTAATTGGAAAATATAATTCTTTCGAAATTTTTGTTGTTATTTTATATTTTTCACGCAACTCACCTGCAATGGGGACGAAACCAATTTCATGGATGTCGATCTTTGAGTCAATAAATATCCCCGTGACTTCATCGGATTTAAAGCAAGTCTCTTCTCCATTTGCATCTTTTAAATAAAGGTCATACATAAAATCACTCCATCGATAGTGGTACGTACAGAGGTAGGTAACATGCTTTTGTGTTGCACAAGGCAGCGTTGACATAAAGGCCTAACGCCTGAGTTAAGCCGCCCCGTAGCGGGCGGCGGACGCGTGCTAGCGTAGCGTAAGCACGTGGCTGCTGCCACGATGCGGGGTCGGCTTGAACGAATTGTTAGGCGATGAACTGGGGTTGCCAGCCACCTTGACCAGCAACCTCGCCAAGTGCGTCAGTAAACTCTAACCATTCACGATCGCTCACTCGAACGAGCAAGCCATATAAGGGAAAAATGATGTGCGAAACCGGGTTTGGACCGGCTGTAACGTGCCCATCGATGCTCTCTAGAAGATAAGAAACATCATTCTTGGTCAAATTTAGCTTTCGCGAAACTCCGCCATTTCCCCAAAGCTCTAGCTCTACACCCTTATCATCGGAATACGAGTTATTGAACTTAAACCACGATCCTTTCATTAAAAATCTCCCAGATGTTCAAATGTTAAATTCATCGCCTAACGCCTGAGTTAAGCCGGACCGCTTTGCTGCCTTGGGCAAGTGAAACTTGCAAGAACTTGCACGAGGTCGCGAAGCGGGCTCGGCTTGAACGAATTGTTAGGTGGCGGCCTAGATATTAGAGCGGTCAGAGATTTCCTTACTTAGATCAAGAATTCTCGCCAGTGCTTTGGCAGTGGAGTCGTTAAATGCAGACTTCAACTCAATAGTGTTCGATTTTGTTTTGAGTAGCTCGTCGTCCGGCACCCCAGCTATGTCCGGAAATGTTCTCCAGAACACAAGAGCGCTTTCAATTTCCTGCTGCAGGTCGAGTAGTAGCTCAATGTCAATTGATTCCAAGCGATGACTAAACTGATCAAGTAGACGTTCTGCCTCTCTCCATGTTCCAAGAAGGTGGTCTGCAAGAGTTTTCCAACCTTTGACATCTAATGCCTCAAGACGAGGGCGCAGGCTAGGCTTTAGAACATGGATTCCAATACGCATCACCTCTTGACTAATTTTTCTCTGATCACCGCTTTGGAGGACTCCTTCATTCAGAATTTCAACGCCATATCCCAAGGAACTACGCAAGCCGCTGGTAGTTGCATTGGTGAGGATCCGCAGCCTATTTGAAATTCGGCTGGACGTTCCTTCCCAGATCTTCTTGTCGTGTGCTTTGAGAATCCAGTCGACGTAAGCAACGGTGACGACGATTCCGAGGAGCTCCGTGGCCAAATTGATAAAGAATCCATCCCACTTCACGATCGAATTCAGCCAAAGGCTAGCAACGGCAATTAGAACTAATGGGATCGCAAGCTTGAACAAAAGTGCTTTTTTCATTTCGGCCCTCTGATAACTTCCACTGCCACCTAACGCTTGAGTTAAGCCGCCCTGTGGCAGGGCGGCGGACGTGTGCAAGCGTAGCGTAAACCACATGGACGACGCCACGACACGGGGTCGGCTTAAACGAATTGTTAGGGCGCAGCGGCCTAGGCTTTACTTGTGTAGTTGCCGCCCGTTTGCTCCCCATATGGATTTAAGAAAGTGGTACGCCTTTCCAGCATGTAAAAGAAGCTTGACGTGTCGCTTCTCGGTTCACTGAGCCATGCAGAATTCTCTCTAGCAAATATTTGAGAGATAGCGTTCGGATCTTTCTGATGGAGAAGCATGATCTTCGCAATTTTTCGGTCTTTCTTAGATAGATTCTTGTACTTATTTCCATTCATTAACTTAGTCAAATCTTTGGCGAGATTGGGCAGTTGGTCTCGCAGTCCTTCAAGCAAAAAATTGCACGCCTTATCAAACTCATCTTCTGTCACAGCACTCTCCCTGTTTCTGCGCCCTAACTACCAATAGACCCCGAATGTGAGGTGTATCACCAGACTGTCATTGCAACGTCAAAAGAGTCAATTCCATCTACCTATTAGATATGACAGGATGATTCTCTCGCCTATAGGCGCAAGGCATTCTGGCGCAGCTTCACGGCTTGCCCAAGGTCGCGGCCTGATTCGGAGCTAGGCGGCATCCCTTCCGGGTGATCATGCGAGCAGTTACGGCAGCCTGTCCACTGGAAATCAAGCGCGCGTGATCTGTGTGGCTAAACGGCGTCGTGACGGCCAGCCGTGCCAAGGCCTGAGCGTTCCCGGCAAACGACGGCGCAAGTGGCACGGCGGCGCTTTTACAGGGCCAAGAACCGATGAGGGGCGCGCGCGATCAATGGCGAACCTGCGGCAGTATCGCAACAGCGAAATCTAATGACTGTCACCTGATACAAGCGGCGAAACATCCCGCGCAATTGTTGAGGCCTACGCCCGCATAAAGCTAAAAATTCTGTAGGCACCTGACGCGTTGGCTCGATGGAATTGTTAGCCTTCCGCAAGCCTGTATGCCGAGGAATCTTCATTTGGAACCACGATCCCCCGTGTAGATAGTTTCTCTAGTGATCTTCTCGTCGCGGATTCGCCCATGTTCGTTATTTGAACTATTTCAGATACATCCACAAAGTCACATTTACTGCCGAGGATGTGCATGATCCTAGCTTGGAAAGCTGAATTTGGTAGCTTTTCAAAGCTAATCAAATCCTCAGCACTCGCGCGGGTTGAATCGACGCTAGATTGAATCTCGCTAAGGTATTTTTTGAAGATCGCTGTTAGGTGTTCGCGCTCTGCCGTAACGGTTCCAAGCTTCTTTTCAGTCTCTTCCGCCAGTTCGGCTTGCGCCGCGGCAATCTTCATATCTATCTTCTGAAGATCATTCTCAATACGATGAGCCCCGAGCATAGTTTGCAGGAAATTCCCCTCGTCTTTGAAATCGCTTGGTGCGTAAAGAACTTTCGGATTGAAGTTTAACGTGGCAAAGAAGAGCGCCACAATTAGCGTGGGAAACAACATTACGAACCATACGAACGTCGTCTGGATCGACAGATCGACCAGACCTAGAACGATTGTTCCTGCAACCTCCGCTAAGGCTGCGAAGATTGCGATGATTGTTAGTGGATTACTGACGGACCGCATCTTTTCAATCACTCGAATTTCCCCCGGGGAAGACTTGAACACATCATAGAGAAGACTAACGCTAGAGTTAAGCCGCCCCGCAGCGGGGCGGCGGACGCGTGCTAGCGTAGCGCAGGCACATAGCCGACGCCACGATGCACGGTCGGCTTGAACGAATTGTTAGCCCATGGACGATTGCCAGAGGCTCTTTTTTGTGGCTTTCTTCAAATGCGAGCTGATTGTTTCGTCAGTCTTTGACGCCAGCTTTTTTAGGAACTTTAGATGGTTAGAAACGAATTCAATGTCCAATTTTTCCTTAATCCTGCCCCGGTGTGCGATCTCTCCACGAAGCGCCACAAGAGCATCTAGTTTCTTGGATGAGTCTTTTGGCTCCAATAAATCGATGGTCCAGGATTTCTGGATATCATCTATGCCAATGGCGTTCTTGAAGAAGTCGGATGTTTGCTGAGATTTTGGACTATTGAACCCCCTGTCTCGGCCTTCCTTCATTGAAGCTAAACGAGAACGCAGAAGTTCTTTCCATCCACCGTCAGCAATTTTCCAAATGTCAGATTCATTTTTGGAGGATTTGAGCTCAAAGGCGATTTGTTGCTTCACCGATTTTGGCAGAGCGGATGCGTCAGTTGCATGGGTTACCAGATGTTCGAGAGCCTCACTGCATATATCTTCAATATAAGCTTCCCAGCTACTCACCATGAGCACAACGGCAGATCTCAATAAAACGTCTAGGCCCGTCGGGAAGTCTTCAGGATCGTCTTTCCAGAGCATTTTCGCCATTCTGCTTACGCCAAGTAATTGATGCACGTCTTTTGCGCTCTCATCAAAATTCTTACGTGCATTGCTTGCCATGGGCTAACCACCAATAGACCCCGAATCTGAGGCGCATCACCAGACTGTCATTGCAGCGTCAAAAGAGTCAATCAAATCTGCCTGCAAGATATGACAGGGTTTTTCATTCGGTCTATTCCTCGAAGCGTAAAACACCCGGCACAGCTTCACGGCTTGCCTACGGTCGCGGCCTGATTCGGAGCTAGGCGGCATCCCATGCGGGTGCGTGGGCCGTGCTGCCGGGGTACGGACAGAATGCCCCAAGCCCGCCGCTGTCGCTGGTGTATGGCCGCACAGGGGGCGCTAGAGGCCTACAGGTCAATCTATGAACCCCACTGCGCGTGCGGGCACGCCTCCAGCGGATGGCAGCGGGCGACACACGCCGGCCGGGATTGGCGCGCTCCGTAGGGTGCAGGGAATGCGCGGCGCGACTGCTTGCCCGCCCCCTACGCTGTCGCCGCTCGGTCGTGACAAGTGCCCGAAAGCAGGCCGGACGATCCCACGCCCTGCCGGCAGGCTATCGACATGACCACAAGCCATCCCGTAGCGAACGCCAGCCAGCGCGCACGGCCGGACGACCCGCAGACGGCGACCGTGGGCGGTCCCGGGCAGTGCAGCAGGCCGAACGCCACTATCCGCGCACTTCCTCGCACTGCGACACCGGATCGGCGCCCCTCCCCGCCCGTGTCACGGCGATCTGACGAACGGCAAGTCCTCACATCGGCATGCCGAGGGGCGACAGGGACAGCGGCACGAAATGTGAGTACGTTTGTGAGTAAGTTTGCCTAAAGTAGTCACAAATAGATCAGATAATCATGCACTTACGGCCTGTATTCGGTTGCCTCCAGGGCGCCATTTCCCACAAACTCCATTGATCGGTACTTCCAAGCCGAAGGTGCCGTGGAGATGCAATCACACCCTCGCGCCGCCACGCGGTCTCGACACGGGCTTCGCATCTACACGCAGGTCATGCCGATTCCTTCCTGCGGCCTGTCGCGAATGTGTCCTTAGTTGGCGTTCCGGAGCGAAGTCCGGGTCGGAGCAGGCGCCGTCGCAGGTCCTAGAGGGGTCGAGAACCTGATCAGTTGCTACCGCAGGAAGATGTCGTCGATGCTGTTCCAGTCCGGTCCTTCCGGATCGATATGGTCCTGGCGGCGTTTCTTCCGGATCGGTGACGCCAATGCCTGTGCGCCTTGTCGGACTGGGCTAGCGTGGTGCGTGCGCCTGCACATGCGGACGTCGTATCCGGCAGGCGCGCCATACCGGCACACACCCAAGGAGATAGTCCATGACGACGATACTGAAAGGAATTGCGGCGACGGGCCTGCTCGCGCTGGCCGTCCTGAACCCGGCGGCCGCCCTGAACGGCGACGCCATCCCCGTGTACACCACGTATTACTACAGCGATGCCAGCCATCAGACGCTGGTGGGCACGATCACGGGAGACTGCGGCTGGCGGTGGGGCGGTCCCTATGTCCAGTACACGCTGTCGGGCACCCAGACGGCGTATTCCTATGAAGAACTGGCCTACTACTGCGGCTCAGGCGGTCCCGAGCCGATCTGATCGCTGAGGCGCATGCTCCCCGATCGCTCCCGCCGGCGATCAGGGAGTCCGATCTTCCGTACGACTGTCGCGGCAGTGCTTTCTGCGATTCTTCCGGCGTCCACCCTCGTCTGTCGTATGCGACCCACGCCCTTCCTGCTGAAGCGGAGCTACGGGCGCGCCACGGTTGGAAACGGACGCCTGTCGAGCAATTTGCACGCTTCCCGAACGCCATAGAGCCTGCCTATGACATTGGCATCGACAACCACGTCCGGATGAATCGGTCAGGGCGCGAATTCGCAACGGAGATCACACATCGCGCAGCCGATGATCATCGGCTGCGGCGCGCCCGGCACAGCGATGGATGTCGGCGTAGGCTCCAGCGACGGATCTCAGGATGTCGGGCAAGGAAATCGCCCATTCGGAATCGCCTTCGCTTTCCATCGCACGATCCGCATCCACGGGCAGATCAGCCCGCATCGTTACTCACACCATGGACAAGGATCGTACGATGAAACTTCATATCAATCGCCTCGCCATCGCTGTCGGCGCTTCGCTGCTGTGCGCAGCCCTACCCTCGTTTGCCGGTGAGTTCCGCACCACCGCCAAACCCATCGACGGACAATACATCGTCGTGCTCAAACCGCAGGCCGCCAGCCTGGCGGGAGAGTCGAACCGCGCGGATCGCGTGCCGGTGGCCGCGAAAGCCATCGCCGCGCAATATCGCGCCAGTCTGATCCGCAGCTACGACCGCGTTCTTCGCGGTTTCGTGGTGAAAGCCGATGGCAAGGCCCTGGCCGCACTGCTGGCGGATCCGCGCGTGGCCTACGTGGAACAGGACGGCGTCGTCACGATCAACACCATCCAGTACGGCGCGACCTGGGGGCTCGACCGTATCGATCGGCGCCTGTTGGTGCCGCCGCTAGACACCTTGTACACCTACGACACCACCGGAGCTGGCGTCCACGCTTATGTGATCGATACCGGCCTCAATGTCACACACAACGAATTCACCGGCCGCGTCGGCGGCGGCGCCGACTTCGTGGGCGGCGGCGTCAACGACTGCAACGGGCACGGCACGCACGTGGCCGGCACCCTCGGCGGCACCATCTACGGCATCGCCAAGGCCGTCACCATCCATCCCGTGCGCGTGCTCGATTGCGCCGGCAACGGCACCCTGTCGGGCGTGCTCGCGGGCATGAACTGGGTGGCCAGCAATCACGTCCCGCCGGCCGTGGTCAACATGAGCCTGGGCGGCGGCGGCAACACTTCGATCGACAATGCGGTCGCGAATCTGCACACCGTCCAGAACATCACGGTCGTCGTCGCGGCAGGCAACAACAACGCCGATGCCTGCGGCTTTTCGCCGGCGCGCGCGCCACTGGCGATCACGGTCGGGGCTACGGACGACACCGACGCACGCTCGATCTGGCTGTTCGGGCAAGGCTCGAACTGGGGCACCTGCCTCGACTGGTTCGCGCCCGGCACCGACATCACTTCCGCGTGGATCGGCAGCAACACGGCCACCAACACGATCGACGGCACATCGATGGCATCCCCGCACGTGGCCGGCGCGGCTGCACGCTACCTGCAGACCTATCCGACCGCGACTCCTGCGGCGGTCAGGGCCGCGTTGCATTGGGCCAACAACGTCTTCGGCGTCACGCCATTGTGGCCGGGCGTGGCCAACCGCGGCGTGGGTTCGCCGAACGAACTGATGCATTACGGGTCGCTCAACGACGGTTACAACGACGGCGATCCCCACATCAAGACCGTCAACGGCCTGTACTACGACTTCCAGACCGGCGGCGAATTCGTCGCGCTGCGCGGGCAGGGCATGGAATTCCAGACACGGCAGCGACCGGTGCCCAACCTCGACTGGGTGAGCGTCAACACCGCCGTCGCCGCACGGGTGAACAACTACCGCGTGACCTGGCAGCCCGGCGACGGCGTCACGCCGGATCCGTCCGGCCTGCAGCTGCGCATCAACGGTGTGGTCACGCCGCTGCCGTCGGGCGGCATCGCGCTGGGCGTCGGTGGCAAGGTGTCGCCGGTGGGCAGCAACGGCATCCTCGTCGACTTCCCGGACGGCACGAAGATGACCGCCAACGCCAACTTCTGGCCCTACGGCAACGTCTGGTACTTGAATGTGCGCGGCTACAACACGATGGCGACGGACGGCATCATGGGCGCACTCAAGCAGGGCGAATGGACGAGCCCGGGCTTCTCCGACAAGTGGCGCGTGAACAAGACGACGAGCCTGTTCGACTACGCCCGCGACGTCACGCCCGACAAGTTCGTCAGTCAGCCGTTCCCGCAGGACAAGGTCCCGCCGATGGATCCGAGGAACGTGGAACTGGCGAGGCAGGTCTGCGCACGGATCCAGGACGAGAAACTGCTCAAGGACTGCCTGTTCGATGTCGGCACCACGGGCGACAAGGTGTTCGCCGAGGGTGCGATCGTCGAAGCGGCGCTGCAGGAAGAGGCGAAGATGCGCTGACGGTCCGGAGCCGCCGGGTGCCTGCCCGGGCGCCCGGCGGCCCCCAACGCACATCCGCCGCCAGCCATCGTCCTGCCGACGGAGGCTGGCGGCACTGCCTTTGATGGCCCTTGAAACCCGCCAACCGGTGCCCAATCTCCGCGGTCTGTCCGTTCCACCGACTTTCCAGGAGCTTCCGGATGAGCACCGACACCACCGAAACGGCCCCGCAGGCCGAGATCCACGCTTTCCAGGCCGATGTGCAGCAAGTGCTGCAACTGGTCATCCATTCGCTGTATTCCAACAAGGACATCTTCCTGCGCGAGCTGGTGTCCAACGCCTCGGACGCCTGCGAGAAGCTGCGTTTCGAGGCGATCGCCGACCCCGCGCTGCTGGAAGGCGGCGGCGATCTGGCCATCGATCTGGCCATCGACGCCGATGCGCGCACGCTGACGATCCGCGACAACGGCATCGGCATGTCCCACGACGAGCTGATGCAGAACCTCGGCACGGTCGCCCATTCCGGCACGCGCCGCTTCCTCGACAGCATCGCCGCCGGCCAGAAGGTCGATGCACAACTGATCGGCCAGTTCGGCGTCGGTTTCTATTCGGCGTTCATCGTCGCCGACAGCATCGCCGTCACCAGCCGCCGCGCCGGCCACAACGAGGCCTGGACCTGGCGCTCGACCGGCGACGGCCAGTTCAGCATCGAGCCCGCATCCGCCGACACCCCGCGCGGCACCACCCTGCAGCTGCACCTGCGCGAGGACGCTGGCGACTATCTGCAGGCGTGGAAACTGAAATCGCTGGTGCGCACGTATTCCGATCACGTCGGCTTCCCGATCCGCATGGCCAAACCGGCCGCGAATACCGAAGACGACGATACCGAAACCAAAGCGCCCGAAGCCGGGGAATTCGAGACCGTCAACCAGGCCTCGGCACTGTGGACCCGCGCGAAGACCGAGCTGTCGGACGACGACTACAAGGCGTTCTACAAGCACGTCTCGCACGATTTCTCCGACCCGCTGGCGTGGACCCACAACCGCGTCGAAGGCAACCAGAACTTCACCTCGCTGCTGTTCCTGCCGGAGCGCGCGCCGTTCAATTTCCAGTACAGCCGCGACGAGCGCAAAGGCCTGAAGCTCTACATCAAGCGCATCTTCATCATGGACGCCGCCGAGCAGATGCTGCCGGCGTACCTGCGCTTCGCCAGCGGCGTGGTCGACTCCGACGATCTGCCGCTCAACGTCAGCCGCGAACTGCTGCAGGAAAGCCGTCAGGTCGAACGCATCAAGGGCGCGCTGACCAAGCGCGTCCTCGACATGATCGAGAAGATCGCGCGCGACGAACCCGAAAAATACACGACGTTCTGGGAAGCCTTCGGCGCGACGCTGAAGGAAGGCGTGGCCGAGGACACCGCCAACCGCGAGCGCGTGCTCAAGCTGCTGCGCTTCCCCACCACCCGCAGCGCGTCGGCCGATGAGCGCGTGTCGCTGGACGATTACATCGCGCGGATGGCCGGGCTGCAGGAAGAGATCTACTACATCACCGCCGACGGCTGGAACACCGCGCGCAACCATCCCAAACTCGAAGCGCTGAAGGCGCGCGGCATCGAAGTGCTGCTGATGCACGAGCGCATCGACGACTGGATGTCCGGCTACATGCACGAATACGAGGGCAAGACCCTGCGCAACGTCGCCAAGGGCGAGATCGACCTCGACAAGCTCGGCGACGCGCAGGACAAGGAGAAACAGGAAGAAGCCGCGAAGGCCGCCGCGCCGCTGGTGGATACGCTGAAGGCCGCGCTGGGCGACCGCGTGAAGGACGTGCGCGTCTCCAACCGCCTGGTCGACTCCGCCGCCTGCCTGGTGCTGGACGAATACGACATGTCGCTGCAGATGCAGCAGCTGATGAAGTCGATCGGCCAGGAAGCGCCGGCCTCCAAGCCCATCCTGGAAATCAATCCGGAGCACGCGCTGCTAAAGCGTCTGCAGGCCGACGATGCCGACCCCGCACGCGTCGAGGACTACGCCGCGCTGCTGTTCGAGCAGGCGATGCTGGCCGAAGGCGGCAGCCTGGACGACCCGACTGCGTTCATCGCGCGGATGAACCGCCTGCTGGTGGGCTGAAGGAAAGCAGGGTCAGCGTTGAAGCCAGTCAGCCAACGCTGACTGGCTTCTTTGCATTCGCGTGATCCTGTTTTCGTAGAGCGGCCTTCAGGCCGCTGATTTCGATACGTACGTAAGCAGGGGTCAGAGTGGATTTTCGCGGCAGAGCCGTGAAAATCCACTCTGACCCCGATTCCTGCTGACCCCGATTCCTGACCCCGATTCACCAACCCCGATTCGCCACGCGCCAGTGACCAACGACACGCGAGTATCGCCCGGCGGGCGCGCAGACTCGCCGCACCGCCGCCAGGACAGCCACCGTCGCGATGAAGAGCTTCCGCCCGGGCATGTTCTACGGCGCCGTCGCGCAGCGGCGGCAGGTCGGCGCGATCGCGCTGGCCGAACTGCAGCCGACCGTGCCCGAGCACGATGTCGAAACCCACAGTCACGACGATGCGCATTTCGTCCTGGTGCTGGCCGGCCGATACGTCAGCAGCGCGCACGGCATGCCGGCGGTGTGCGCGTCGCCCGCGCTGATCTACAACCCGCCGGGCACCGTCCATCGCGATTGTTTCCGCGGGCTCGAAGGCCGCTTCTTCACCCTGTCCATCCCCGCCGACGCGCTGGGCGATCGCGCGCTGCCGACGCGCGCGATCCGGCCCGGCGCCATGTCCGAACGCCACGCCTTCGCCCTGCGCGCCGCGCTGCACGGCGACGACAGCGCCGCGCTCGATATCGAAACCGGGCTCGAAGGTCTGCTCGACAGCCTGCAGCAGCGACAGCGGCTGGAAACCAGCGACGGCCCGGCGTGGCTCGCGCGCGCCCGCGACCGGCTGCGCGACGACTGCGCCGATCCACCGCGCATCGACGATCTGGCGCGGCTGGCCGGCGTGCACCCGGTCGCATTCGCGCGCACCTTCCGCCGCCGCTACGGCCGCTCGCCGGGCGAATATCTGCGCGAATGCCGGCTGGAGCGCGCCGCCGCGCTGCTGCGCGATCGCAGACGGCCGCTGATGGACATCGCTGCGCTCGCCGGCTTCAGCGACCAGAGTCACCTCAGCCGCGCGTTCCGGCAGCACTTCGGCTGCACGCCCTCGGACTATCGGCGCCTGCGCTGATCGCCGCGGGCACCGACGACATTTCCGCGAACCGCAGGCGCATGGTTCGATGCGTACAAATCGCGCCCCGCCGATGCTGTTAGCGTGGCGCAACGCTGCACACCGCACGCACACGACCGCATTCCAGGACGCCCCACCGATGAAACGCACCCTGCTCGCCCTCCCGTTCGCGCTCGCGGCAACACCCGCGCTCGCGCAGAACGCCGCTTCCGACATTCCGCCGAACGCCGCCTTCGAAGAGCTCACCCGCGCGGTCTCGGCCGGCGACTACAAACAGATCACCAGCGTGGTCATCGCGCAAGACGGCAAACTTGTCTACGAACATTATTTCGACGAGGACGGCGCCGAAGCGCGGCGCAACACCCGCTCGGCGACCAAGACCGTCACCGGCATGCTGCTGGGCATCGCCATCCGCGACGGCAAAATCCCCAACGCGCAGACGCCGATGCTGCCGTACCTGGAATACCGCGGCACCATCGAGAATCCCGACCCGCGCAAGGCGAAGATCACGTTCGAAGATCTGGCGACGATGTCGTCGCTGCTGGAATGCCACGACGAGAACCAGTTTTCGCGCGGCAACGAAGAGCGCATGTATCTGGTCGAGGACTGGGTGAAGTTCTATCTCGACCTGCCGATCCAGGGCTTCCCGGCGTGGATGCCGAAACCCGCGGATTCGCCTTACGGCCGCAACTTCCGCTACTGCACCGCCGGCACCACCACACTGGGCGCGGCCATCCAGGGCGCGGTGGGCGAACGCCTCGATGCCTACGCGCAGCGGACTTTATTCGCGCCTCTGGGCATCGACAAACCCGAATGGCAGTTCTCGCCGCTGGGCCTGCCGCAGGCGGGCGGCGGCCTCGGCCTGCGCAGCCGCGACCTGCTCGCGCTCGGCCAGCTGTATCTCGAAGGCGGCCGTCACGCCGGGAAACAGCTCGTGCCCGCGGACTGGGTGAAGACCTCGATCGCGCCGCACGCCCGTGTCGACGACGGCGTCGAGTACGGTTACCTGTGGTGGCGCATGCAATTCCCGGTCGCCGGCAAGACCTGGTCGTCGTACGCCATGAACGGCAGCGGCGGGAACAGCGTGCAGGTGTTCCCGGACCTGCGCGCGGTGGTGGTCATCACCACCACCAACTTCGACGTGCAGCAGCCGCACCGGTTCACCATGAAGCTGCTGACGGAGAAGATCCTGCCGGCATTATGAATCGAGCCGTCACGCTGATTTCGTCGAGTGGAAAGGAAACGCTACAAGTCGTTTGCGAGCTTTTGCGATTCGTAAGACCCGTCTCCTTGGCGTTGAGAGGGACGGGTCAGAAAAAGAACCGCGGTGCACTTCACGACGCATCGTCGCAGGACAGTGAAGCGACGGGACAGGTTTGCGTCTTCCGGACCTTCACGCTTTGAGCAGTGCGTCCCTGATGACTTCGATGGGCGCATTGGTGAAGGTCTTGGCGACTTCCGCGACGATGCGGCGCGTGGTCTCCTTGTGCAGCTGCGGCCGCATCTGGCCGAGGGTTTGCGGATCGGCCATCAGCACAAGGTGTTCGTATTCGTTCTTGAGCGCCGCGGCGTTGAGCCGATGCACGAGTTGCTTGGCGAATGTCGCTTCGTCGGTCGCCTGCTGATCCGATTCGGTGGGGCGATGACCTGCGGGCCCATCATTCGGCAGATCCTCGGGTTGCAGCAGTTGCACCTGCTTCAGGGCGAACGCTTCGTTTTGTCCTTCGCTGTGGAAAAGACGTGCTCCGCCGCCATCGGCGACCACTATCCATGTTCCTGGGAGAATTTTTTGCATGGAATATTCCTTGGGGGATTGATGCGGATCGTATCTACCGCATGTGTGCGGGACGGGTACGCGTTGAAGACGCATCGATCATGATCTCGATCGTGCGCGGCCAATCAGATCACATGCGGCCTGTATGCCCAGTCAACGCGTCGGTGGTCCAGAAATATGCGGATGCGTCGAATCCCGGATTCCGGCCTCGCGTGAACGACTCGCGGCTTCATCCGGTTGGCATAGATCTTCCGGCGATCCGAGACCCGACCCGCGCGGAGCACGTCGCAACCGGGCGAGGCGCCGCTGGCCGACATGTCAGTCGTCTTCGACCAGTTCGACCGCGATGCCCATTTCGCGGGCGGAGGCGAAAGCCACGTCCTGCGCGAGTTTCACATCGCTTTCGCTTTCGCCGTGCACCAGAAGCAGGTGGGTGCCTGGACCGATATCGTCGGAAAGGCCCGCAGAGCTGGAATCCTCATCGTCCATATGCGGCATCAGATCGTCGATTTCCTCGACCGATTCGATGCCTTTCACCGATGAGATCCGGTTGATGAGCTGCATCGTATCGTCGTCGCTGGCGGTGAGCCTCATGCGAAGCTGGGTCATGGGAGTTCCTTTGTCTACGTAATGCATCAACAGTGGCGGCAGTCCAGACCAAACGACAGTGGTGGAGATAGCTGCTCGGCAGCGTCGTAGGCGGAAGGATCAGGTCGAGGCATCGGTGACGCGATCATGCCCGGCCGTTGGCCCAGTAATACCCGAGCTGCGCAAGCGGCGCCACTTGTGGACATCGAGAGACGATCAAGAGTGATCGCGCGATGCAATCTGCATGCTGGACGCGATGCAACACTGCAACGCGCCCGATCGACCGGCAAACCAGAAAGGCAGTTCGCATGGCCTGCCATGCGATGAGCGCTCGACGTGCCTGCCCGCAGGCCATGCCCGCGGGAACTGTAAACATCGGCCGCAGGGAACGGCCACAACACGCGACAAGCGCAACCGATGTGCCGATCAGGGGAAGGCCTGCCGTGGAACACCATGTCACTCGTCCGAGGGCCGATCACGCTGCCGTCATCCCGAACGTCCGCGTAGCGGAAAGAGGAACCTGCTGTCATGGCGTTGCACCATCATCAGGTCCCTTTCCGGGCGATGCCCGCGTTCGGAACTATGGATTTTCCGGACCTGCCATCCTGGGCAGGCGCTACCGCATTACCCCGGGAATTTCGGAAACTTTTCCTTCGGATGCCGCGCCTTCCATTCCTTGTGCGACACCGTGCCTTCCCATGCGGTGAACGAACGCGGCGGCCGGCCGCGACCCGACCACGTTTCGCCGGTGTGCGGCAGCCAGTACTTCGGCGGCAACTCGGCCTTCTGCGCCGCGGTCTTCTTGGGCGGCTTGGCGCCGGCAGTCACCTGCGCGGCGATCTGCGCTTTCTGCGCGCTGTCGAAATGTTGACCGAACAGATGCAACACGCTCATCACCTGCGTGAACGCATCCGCCGCCTGCTCCTTGCGCAATGCTTCCTCCTGTTGCTCGAGCGCACGGATTTCGTCGGCCAGCTTCGCTTTCGCCGATGCGATTGAATCAAGGGTAGGCTTCATCAGTTTGGAACCTTCTTCAAAGTTGGACAATTGTGGAAAGACGACAGGGACATTCAAAGATCGCGGAACGTGGGAATCGCGAGTGATGAACAGATCGGCCGCCATTCAAGAACACATGGCCGATATCGGTGGGACAAGGGCGCCCTGGATCATCGACCCCTAATCTTATACGAGAGGCCGGGGCTGAGTCTGCGGAATAAGGGCAGTAAATGTAGTAGCAATACCTGTTTCCGGGTCGGATTCGACTTTCTCCAAGCAAATCCTAGACGGATTACAGCCTGATCAGAGAACTGCCGGGACGATTGTCATATGCAGCAAACCCAGGAGATCCAGCGGAACATGCGCCCCGCATGGAAGCCCTTCGCTCGCGGCACAAGCACGCTGCGCGGCCCCGTTATCGGCGGGCCAGGGCCCTCCCTACGAAAAGCTGATTGCCGAGAAAGCGTAAGGCGGGCTCAAGCCCGCCTTACGCGTTATCGATGACCTCGATCTGGCAGTCAGTTCGTAATCCTTTCTATCTGAAGCAGGAAGAAGAAGGTGCTTTGATTTAGATAGCAAATAATGAAAAACTGCCTCGGCCTTGCTTTCAATTGCATGATTTTCGTGACGCTTTGGCAGATCGTTGAGATGATCCATTTTTTATCTTCTAAGCGCTGCACATAGACACATGGTACTGACACATGGCCGTAGAGAAGCAGGGGTCCCCGCGATCAGCGCATAGCAATCACAAACAACCGCGGAAACGGCAGCAGCATCGTCCCATCCTCAAGCAGCGGATAAGCCGCAGCGACACCCCGCCGATATTCATCCAGAAACACTCGCTGTTCTTCCCCATCCAGCAGCGCGAGGTAAAGGCGCAGTGCCGAGCCCTTGAACCATTCGACGATAGCGTCGTGGCCCTGCAGCGGGTGGAAGTAGGTGGTGCGCCACACGTCGACGCGCGCGCAAAGCGGTTTGAGCAAGGCGTAGTACCACTCGGCTTCGTGGCGGTCGGGATGGGTGACGTGCGCGAGTCTGGCGGCCCATGGCGGCTGCACCGCGAGGTCGCGGGCGATGCGGTGCGCGGGTTCGGCCAGGTTGCCGGGCGTCTGCACGGCCAGGCATCCGCCCTTGGCCAGTTGGGCGATGAGTCGCGGGTAGAGCGTCTCGTGATCCGGCAGCCACTGCAGGGACGCGTTGGCCAGGATGATGTCGACGCGCGCGGGCGCGCGCCAGTCGGCGATGTCGGCCACGTCGAAGCCGATGTCCGGCAGCCGTTCGCGGGCGACACGGATCATGTCGTTGGAGCTGTCGAGGCCGCGGACTGTCGCCATGGGATAGCGCGCCGCCAGCACTTCGGTGGAATTGCCCGGGCCGCATCCCAGATCGATCGCCGTGCGCGCGTCGTCGCGCGGAATGGCGGCGACCAGATCGCGCACGGGCCGCGTGCGTTCGTCCTCGAAACGGGCGTACTGCTGCGCGGACCATGTCATGGGGTGGCCTCTTGAGATGCGGGATGAGGTGGGATTTTCCCGCGTTTTCCGACAAGTTTCAGAGATCAGAGTGTCACTGAAAGCACGTTCGCCGTATGCGAATCAGGCGACAAGCTGGGCCCCGGCCTTCGCCGGGGTGACGGCTTTGATGACGCTGAGAAAGGCAAAGCACCGTCTTCGGCGCATGGGATCAAACCGGCTGCAGCAGCCTCAGTCCGAACCAGTCTTTCGGGTCGTTCCAGCTCTGCACGACGGCCAGCCCTGCGCGTTCGGCCAGGGCGGCGAAGCCTTCGTCGGTGTACTTGTGGCTGTACTCGACCTGCATGGCCTCGTCGGCGGCGAAGGCGAAGGATCGGTCGTGCACCTTGACGACCTGGTCGCGGACGCTGTCGATGAAGGTTTCGATGCGACCGCGCCCGGGAACGTAGACGGCGCGGTGGCGGAAGGCGCCGAGGTCGAAGTCCGCGCCCAGCTCGCGGTTCAAACGCACCAGCAGGTTGAGGGTGAAAGCGGCGGTGACCCCGGCGGCGTCGTTGTAGGCGGCTTCGATCAGCGCCGGCGATTTCTGCAGGTCGATGCCGATCAGGGCGGCCCCGCGCGGGCCCATGGTGTCGCGCATCGCCTTGAGCAGGCGCACGGCGTCGCTGTCTGTCAGGTTGCCCAGGGTGGAGCCCGGAAAGAACACCAGCACGCGACCGGCGGTACGCTCGGGTTCGGGCAGCGGCACGGCCCGGGTGAAGTCACCTAGCACCGGCAGCATGTGTACCGGGCCGAATTCGCGATCCAGGCGCTCGACGCTGCCGACCAGTGCGCTGCGCGAGATCTCCACCGGCGTGTAGGCCACCGGGTCTTCCAGCGCGTCCAGCAGCAGGCGCGTCTTGCGGCCGCTGCCGCTGCCGTACTCCACGACGTGCGCACGCGGACCCACCGCAGCTGCGATACCGGCCGCACTGTCGGCCAACAGCGCCAGTTCGACCCGCGTCAGGTAGTACTCGGGCTGGCGGGTGATGTCCTCGAACAGCTCCGAGCCGCGCCGGTCGTAGAAATACTTGGAAGGCAGGCATTTCGGCGTGGCCGACAGGCCGGCCAGAATGTCGTCGAGCAGGTCGTCGCGGGCGGGATGCAGATCGGTCAGGTCATAGCGTTCGGCGGTCGCCTTCATGGCAGGTCCTTGGCAAGCCGCAGCCCGGAAAACTGCCACCGGGCTTGGGGAGGGAAGAAGTTTCGATACGTTGCGCGGATATGGCTGGCGGGCGTAGCGCAGCTGCCGCCACGCAGGATGTTCTGGCCGCTCATGAACTTGCCGTTGTATTCGCCCAGCGCGCCCGGCAGCGGGCGGAAACCCGGGTAGGCGGTATAGGCCGAGCTGGTCCACTCCCAGACCTCGCCGAACAACTGGTGCGGGCCGGGGCCGTCGCTGCTGCACGCCTGTGGGTGCAGTGCGCCGGCATCGAGCAGGTTTCCGGCCGGTATCCGTCCACTGGCTGCATGTTCCCACTCGGCTTCGGTCGGCAAACGCGCGCCGGCCCAGCGCGCGAACGCGTCGGCCTCGTAACCGCTGATGTGGCAGGCCGGCGCATGCGGGTCGCGTTCGCGCCAGCCGGCCAGAGTGAACTCGCGCGCACCGTCTTCGTGCCAGTAGATCGGGCGTTGCCAGCCTTCGGATTGCACGCGATCCCAGCCGTCGCTCAGCCACAGGTCGGGATTCCGGTAAGCCCCTTCTGCGATGAAGTCCTGGAACTCGGCGTTGGTGACCGGCCGGCTGGCCAGGGCGTGCGCCGGCAGCAGCACGCGATGGCGCGGCGACTCGCTGTCGTAGGCGAAGGCGCCTGCCTGCGGCCAACGCGGGGCGCCCATCTGCGCTGTCTGCTCTTGGATGCCGATCCAGCGCATGGCGCACGGTTCGCCCCGCGTGGCCGGCAGGTTCTCGCGATAGGACGGCGCCAGAGGGTTGCTCCAGAACGCATGCTTGATGTCGGTGAGCAGCAGCTCCTGATGCTGCTGTTCGTGATGCGTGCCCAGTTCGAGCACCTGCAGCGTGGCGTCGCTCAAGCGCCCGGCCTGCAGTCGTTCGAGCAGGCGTTCGTCCACCTGCCGGCGGTAATCGAACACTTCGGCCAGTGAAGGCCGCGACAGCAGGCCGCGCCGGGCGCGAGCGTGGAAGGGTCCGACGCTGTTGTAATAGCTGTTGAACAACGCGTCCCAGCGCGGTTCCACCGACGCGTAATCCGGATCGGCGCCCAGTACGAAGCGCTCGAAGAACCAGGTGGTATGCGCCAGATGCCACTTCGTCGGGCTGGCATCGGGCATGGACTGCATCATCGCGTCCTCGGCCGACAGCGGCGCAGCCAGGATCAGGCTGCAGGCGCGAACGGCACGATAACGCTCGATCAGCGTCTCGCCCGCGGGCAGCGGGCTACTTGCTGCCGTGTGGAAAGTGGAAGTGCGCATTGCGAATCAAGATAGTGTCCCCGCGTGAACGATGCGTGATCGCTGCGTTCGCCGCACGAACCGTCGCATGCCGACGACTGCCGTAAAGTAGCGGCATGCCCCGCGCCGGAACGCCCACGCCGCCCCTGCATGCCTCGGCACCCTGGCCACTGGATGCGGCGGCCGCCGCGTTCGTTCCGCATGGCGATGTGCTTTATCTGGACTGCGCCGCACAGGGTCCACGCCTGCAGACGGTGCATGCCGCGGGGCTGGCGGCGTTTGAAGCGGGGTCACGGCCATGGCTGTACGACTCGCCCACGCCGTCGGAACAGTGCGAGCGGTTGCGCGGACTGCTGGCACGATTGTTCGACGGTGATGCGGACGCCGTGGCACTGGTGCCTTCCGCGGCGCACGGCCTGTCTGCAGCCGCCAACAGTCTGCCGCTGGATGCCGGCGACGCGGTGCTGGTGCTGGACGGGCAGTTCCCGTCGAATCTGCTGTGCTGGCAGCAACGCTGCGCGGATACCGGTGCGCGGCTGTGCAGCGTGTCGCGTGCGGAAGGTCGGGATTGGACCCATGCCGTGCTCGACGCCATCGACGCGGAACCGCGCCTGCGTATCGCGGCCATGCCCCACGTTCGCTGGGACGACGGCGCCGTGCTCGATCTGGACCGCATCGGCGCAGCGCTTCAGCGCCGCGGCGTATTCCTGGTGCTCGACCTCAGCCAGAGCCTGGGCGTGCTGACGCCCGATCTTTCGCGCTGGCGCCCCGATTTCGTGGTCTCGGTGGGCTACAAGTGGCTGCTGGGCTCGCGCGGCCTGGGCTGCCTGTGGGCGGCGCCGCGCTGGCGCGAGCATGGGCGACCGGTCGAACATCACTGGTCTGCCCGCGACGCCGGCCCGGACTGGCGATTCCCCGTGCACAGCGACATCCCCTGGGCCAGTGGCGCCCGCCGCTTCGACGCTGGCGGGCTGGATGACCCGGTGCGGCTGGCCATGGCGATCGCCGGACTGGAACAAGTGCTGGCCTGGGAGCCGGCCGCGATCGCCCGGGCGCTGGGAGAACGCACCCGGTCCCTGCACGATGCGCTCGACCGCCGCGGCCTGGGGGCATGGGCCGCGCCCGACCACGCGCCGCACCTGATGGCCTTGCAGCCGCCTGCCGGACGCTTGGCTGTGGCGTACGAAGCGCTGCGCGACGCATCGATCGTCTGCACCTACCGTTACGGTCGCCTGCGCATGGCCCCGCACCTGCATGTCGCAGACCACGCCATGTCGCGCGTGGCGGACGCACTGGCGAGGTTCGCGTAGACGACCCGCTGTAGCGGCGTCGCGGCGGCCCCGCCCTGTCGCCGCCTCCACCACGAAGTCGCGTGGCAGCAAGACCGCCGCCCGATCAGCCGCCTTGCGCAGGGGCGGCGCGGATCGTCGCTCGCATCCCGTTTATCGAGTCTCGCGTGCGGACCCGCGCTATTCGAACGGTGCCGATCTCGGGCGCGCGGCATTCCCGCCGCACGAAACCCGGGTGGAAAGCCTATTTTTCCTTGCGCCAATTCACCGAGCCGCGGTTCTCGACGGTGCTGGATTCGATCTCGATGTCGAAACCCTTGCGCAATAAATACTTCAGCGTGATCACCTGACCGGTGCCGAGCAGCGACACGCCGTAGCTCACGTACAGCCGCGGCGACAGATATTTGCCGATGCCGACCACGCTGCCGCCGAGCGCGCGCGATTCGCTGACGCCGGCGTCATCGAGGCCGATCTTCGCACCCAGCTGCGAGGCCAGCAGGTTGCCGGCCGACAGCGCCGCGGTGGCGGCGCTGAGCTGGCGGTTCTCGTCGGCGTTGGCGCTGGACAGCGGCCGGCCGAGGGTGAGGTAGGCCAGGGCTTCGGATTCGCTGCTGGCCGGGTCGCTCCACACGCTGGCGATCGGCGCCGAGGCGCGGCCGGTCACGTCGATGCCCGCGGTCACTTGACCGACCTCGCGCTCGGCGCGGATGTCGATCAGCGGATCGGCGAAGGCGGTGTTGGACCACACCAGGCGGCCGCGGGTGATCTGCAGTTTCTGGCCGTAGGCGCGATAGCGGCCGTCGATGTCGAGCGACCCGGTGGCGACGGTTTCGCGGCCGGGGCGCGCGCGCATGCGCACGCTGCCGCCGAGCGTGCCTTCCAGGCCGAAGCCCTGCAGGCGCACGTCGTCGCCCATGGTCAACGCGAGATCCAGATCGAGAGGCGAGCTGCCGGTGCGTTCGGGATTGGCCGGGTCCAGCACCACCACGTCTTCCGACGCCGACACGCCGGCATCGAGACCTTCCAGATCGACCTGCGCGCTGGCGATGCGCACGCTGCCGGCGACCGCGATCGGCTGGCCGGCGCTGTAGCGCACGGTCACCTCGGGATCGATCACCGCGCGCAGTTCGCGGGTGTCGGAGACCAGAATGTTCTTGCCGCTCAGCCGCAGTTGCAGAGGCGTGTCGTCGCTCTGCCAGCCCAGCGTGCCGTCGACCTGCAGCGTGCCGTCGCCGCTGCGCACGCTGCCGACGATGCGCGCGTTGCCGTCGGGCTGCGCGTCCATCCGCACGTCGCCGTCGCGCAGGCTCAGCGCCAGCGACGGCAGCTCGGCGCGGAACGCGGTCAAACGCGCCTGCCCGCCCAGTGTCGGCTGCGCGCGGGTGCCGCCCAGCGCGATGCGGCCGTTCAGACGGCCGGTCGGATCGACGATGTCCGGCGAAAACAGTTCGAGCCAGGTCAGGGTTTCGGTATCGATCTGGATATCGCCGCTCAACGGCGCGTAGTCGTCCCAGCCGGTGGCGATCTTCGCGACCACGCGACCGTTCGGCCGCAGCGCGCTGGTCAGGTCGGCCTCGATCCGCTGCGGATCGAAGCGCGCATCGAGATCGAGATCGGCGTAACCCAGAATCTCGCGACGGCCGCGCGCGTCCAGCGCCAGTCCGCCCTCGGCGGAGCGCACGCGGGCGGTGCCCTGCCAGCTCGCGCCGCGCGGACGCACCTGCGCTTCGACATCGACATCGCCGCGCAGCAGCCAGGCGCGCTCGTCCTCGCGTTCCGGCAGATAGGCCGCCAGCAGCGCCAGCGGCACGGCCTTGCCGCGCACGTCGGCGCGCGTCGGCCAGTCGAGATCGGCGCACAGCGAGCCGGCGTTGTCGGCGGCCGCGAAACAGCTGGAGGCGAGCTGCAGCCGCGTCGCGTTGGCGGTCGGAGAAACGGTGAAGCGCGCCGGCGCCTGCAGCGACCATGCCGGGCCGGTGGTCGGCGCGAGCCGCAGCGAATTCAAGGCGCCGGTCCACTGCGTGCCGCGTTTCGCGACATCGCCGGCCAGCGCGAGTTGGCCGAACGACGTGTCGGCATCGCCGTCGATGCTCAACGCTTCGACCGCGCCGCGCGCGTCCAGATGCAGGCGCGTGAATGCGAGCCCGGCATCGACGTTTTCGCCGTCGACGCTCAACGCACCGGCCGCGCCCGCGCGCCACGGCAGGCGCCCGTTCACGCGCAGCGATTCGGCTTTCCAGTCGTCGTAGCGCAGCGACTGGCCGGCGAGATCGACATCGATGTTCGGCTGGGTGCGGGTGCCGGTGAGTTTGAGCGTGCCGCGCAGCACGCCCTCGCCGGTGGGCAGCAGATCGTTCAACTGCAGCGGCGAGAACTTCGCGTCGATGTCGATGGTCTCGGCGACGCGGCCCTTGGCGTCGATGCGGCTGCTGCCGAGCGCGACTGCGATGTCGCCTTCCGCACCGATGAGATCGCCCTCGCGCGCGGGCAGATGCGCCAGCACGTTCGCGCGCCCGCTCAGCGCGCGGCCGCGCAGGCGTCCGCCGAGTTCGCTCGCGTCCACGCGCGCGTCGAGGCCGCCGTCACTGCGCGTATCGCCGGTCGAACGCAGGCGGCCATTCACCGCGCCGCGCCAGTCGGGCAGGAAATAGCCGGGATCGAAACCCGCCAGCCGCACGTCGGCCTGCCAGCGCAGCGTCGGCGCCCACCAGACCTGTCCGCCGCCGTCGAGGCGGCCGGTCGGCATGGTCGCGCGCAGGGTGTCGATATGTGCGGTCTTGTCATCGCCGCGCGCCTTCACGCTGACGCCCGCGCGTTCGGCGCCGCGCAGCAGCGTGGCGTCGCCCTGCGCGGTCCATTCGCGGAGATGGCCGGTGAGCTTGAAATCGCCGTCGCCGATCACTGCAATCGCATCCTTGGCGTCGCCCTGCCAGCGCAGTTTGCGCGCGCTCACCGTGCCGGCGAAACGCGCGTCGGCCGGGTCGTTGAAATCGGCGCGGCCGGTCGCCGCGACGGTGCCGCCGAGCACTTCGATCGACAGCGGCGACAACAGCAGGATCTGTTCTTCGATCGATACTTTCGACGGCAGCACGGTCGCGACGAGGTCGCCCTGCGCGATGCGGCCCTGCAGATTCGCCTTGCCGCCGACGCCGTTCGCGCGCAGATCGAACGCATACGGTTCGGACTCGTCGTCGTTGCCGAGCAGCGCGGCCAAGGTCACCGCCGTGCCGTTCGCTTCGAAACGCCAGCGCGGCTGCGCTTCGCCTTCAAGACGCAGGCGCGCTTTCACCGGCGCCGGTGCGCGGCCGGCAAGCGCGACTTCAAGCGCGCGCAGATCGCCGCGCGCGACCAGGCCCAGAGACGCCGGCGTGCGCCCGGCAGCGGCCGGCAGCACCGCGCTGGCGGTGAGATCCATGCGGTAGCGATCGCGCGGCGCGTATTCGCCGTGCGCGGCGAAACGGCCGCGGTCGCTGAAGGCGACGACGCGCGTCAGCTGCAGGCGGCCGTCTTCGGCCACCAGCCCGCCGCGCACGCTGCGCAGGCGGATGATCGATTCGGGTTGCGGCGCGGTCGCGCGCATCACGTGCAGATCGTCGATGCGGATGTCGTCGGCTTCCAACGCGAGCGGCGGCGCGATGGCGGGCAGCGACTCCGGCCAGCGCGGCAGCTCGAAGGGTTCGTCGGTGTCGGGCAGCAGCAATGTCGCGCCGGAAATGCTCAGCGCTTCCAGGCGCAGACGCCGGCCCAGCAGCGGCTGCAGCATCGGGTCGAGCATCGCCCGCTTCGCGGTGAACGTGGTGACCAGCGCGTTTTTGCAATCGGGCCACGCCACCGGCTTGCCGTCCTTGTCCGGACAGCCGCGATGCACGTAGCGCAGGTCGTGCAGGATCATCGGCCCGGACGCCGGACCCTCGGCGCGCGACCACGTCAGTTCGCTGCCCGCGGGCAGGCGGCTGACGATCTGGTTCAATAGCACGTCGCGGCCGCGCAGGGTGTTGAACAGGAAATACAGCAGCAGCGCGCCGAGCGCGGTCAGGATGACCATCAACACGACGCTGCGCGTGGCCAGCCAGCGCGCGCGCGCGATGCGGCGGGCGCGCAGTTCGGCGATCCGCGCTTCGCGTTCGTCGGTCTCGTGTTGCTGTGTCGTTGGCGCGCCGTCGGTCATGCGTTACAGATCCGCGCCGAGATTGATGTGCAGGGTGAACGACGCATCCGGATCGTCCAGCCCGTGGCCGATGTCCACGCGCAGCGGCCCGATCGGCGACTTCCAGCGCAGGCCCAGACCGATGCCCTTGCGCAGGCGGTCGAGCTGGTCGTCGAAGGCGCTGCCGGCATCGACGAAGGCGGCGAAGCCCCATGTGTCGTTGAGATACTGCTCGTACTCGACGCTGGTGGTGACCACGTTCTTCGCGCCCAGCGCGAAATCGTCGCGGCCCGATACGCCGACGATGCGCGGCCCGATCTCGCGGTATTCGTAGCCGCGCACGCTGCGGTCGCCGCCGGCGTAGAAGCGCAGCGTCGGCGGAATGTCGACCAGCGCATCGGTGAAGGTCGAACCTACTTCGCCGCGCACGATCAACCGGCTGCGCTCGCCCAGGCCCTTGAACCAGCTGGCGCGCACATGCAGTTGCGCGAAGTTGGCATCGGAACCCAAGCCTTCCAGCCCGCCGCGCAGCGTGGCGGTGCCGCCGAAACCGTTGCGCGGCTGGATGCGGTCGTCGGCCTTGATGTATTCGGCGACGATGGATGGATAGAAATAGGTGGCCTGTCGATAGAGCTTGACCGGGCGCAGGCGATCGTCGATGGCGTAGGCCCAGCGCTCCTGCAGCGCGTGGACCGACGCGACCAGATTCAGTTCGCGGTTGAACTGGCCGTTGCGGCTGAATACCGCTTCGTAACGGCGGGTATCGATGTAATCGGTCTGCTCGTCGTAGGCCTGCAGACTGGTGGTGTACCAGCCGTCGCGCCACGCGAACGCCGGAATGCGGTGCTGCAGCGTGAGCGTCTTGCGTTTCTGGGCATAGTCCAGCTGCGCCAGCCCCTTGTGCCCGCGCGAGTTCAGATAACGACGCTCCAGCCCCAGCGATACGCCGAAGCCGCTGTCGGTGCCGAAACTGGCGCCGACGCTGTAGATGCTGCGTTTGGCCGGGGTGAGCCGCACGGTGACCGGCACGCGGCCGTCGACCGCGTTCTCGGGCTGGGGCTGGATATCGATGCGGCTGAAATAATCCAGCGCGCCCAGCGATTTGCGCAGCCGGTCCAGGCGGCCCTGGTGGTAGTAATCGCCCTCTTCCCAGTAGACGAAATTCTGCAGCAGGCTGTCGCGGATGATCGTTTCGGGCACCTGCTCGAACACGGTCGTGCCCATCGCGTAGCGGTCGCCGCTGTCCCAGCGCAGATCGATGTCGGCGGCGTTCTCGGCGCGCGTCACTTCGACCTTGCGCGCGGCGAAATCGGCGTCGAAATAACCGCGCTCGGCGAGGCGGCGGGTGATGAAGGCCTTGCTCTGTTCGTACTTCGCATGCTCCAGCACGTCGCCGACCTTCGGCGTGAATGCGTCGATCTCTTCCTTCAGATAGCGGTCGTCTTCGGCATCGCCCAGCATCGCGACCTGCGCGCTGCGGATACGCACCGGCTCGCCCGCGCGAACAACGATGACCACGCTGACCGGCGCATCCTCGGCGAGCGATGCGCCCGCGGCGCTATCGCTGATCGCGATGTCCGGCGAGTAATAGCCGAAGGGTTCCAGCGCCTCGCGGGTTTCGTCCTCGGCGACGCGCAGCAGATAATCGAGACGCGCGTCGGACACGCGCTTGCCCCGCGCGTCTTCCAGCGACAGCGCGAGGCGGACATTTTCGGTCATGGCCTCGTCGAGGCCCTCGATGCGGACATCGGTGATCTGCGCCGCGTGCGCGGCACCGCAGAGCGTGAACAGGGCTGCGGCGAGCGCGTGGCGGGGGGCGGATGGCATCGCGACAGGATACCCGGCACGTCCGGATTTGCACCCCGCGGCGGCCGTCCGCATTCATCGTGGCTTCGGGCGCTTCGACGCCCGCAGCGACGCCCGGCTCAGGGGCCGGCCACCGCCGCGCCGTCGCGCATCGGCGACTGTCCGCCGAATTTCTTCATGCACGATCGGATCGGTTCCTCCGCGCGGATCGTCGCCTGCCAGCTGCGGTTGGGCTGCAGATCGGAGTGATCCGCCACCAGCGCGTAGCGGGTGCAGGGCCGGATCTCGACCGCGAACGGCTGCATCGTCATCTCGCCGCTCTTGCCGCGCTTCTTGCTGGCGAGCCTGAAATTATAGGAGCCCGGCGGTAATTCGTAGAGCGAGCGGTCGGGGAAATCCATCGAGCCGTTGATCGCCACCAGCATCACGTCGTACTCGTCGCGATCCTTGTCGGCGAGGCCGCCGACCTTGATCTCGGACCAGGGTTCGGATCCGGCGGCGAATGCGGGAGCGCAGGCCAGCATGGCCGCGAAGACGATACGGAGAACGTTCGGACGGGCGTGCATCTGCGCTCGCTCCATGTTTTTCGAAGCCGCGATTCCAGCAGACGAAGATGACAGCAGCGCGCAATTTCCTTGTCAGTGCGTGGATCGCGCGCGCCGTCATCGTGCAGATTGCCATGCGCCGAAAAGGGCGGAAGCGCCGGCACGGGGGTGCCGGCGCTTCCGGGTGCGCTCCGCGGCGGATGATGCCGCGGTCGCGTTACGGCGATGTCGTTTACGGAAGGATGATGTCCTGCTGGGTGCACAAACCCGGCACCCAATCGGTGGTCGCCACGATGTTGTAATTGGCGTCGAACACGATCAGCCGCGCACTGATCGGGCCCGGGCTGTAGCGGCAATAGAACCGGCAGTATTCCTGGTTGGTGCAATCGGCCGGGAAGATCGCATCCACGCCGTTGTAGTCGAACTGATAGGTGAAGTTGACCGGGCCCGAATCGCTGCTGGCGTAGCCGAAACAGGCGTTGCTCTGCAGCGAACAGTCGATGTAGGCCTCGGTGGCGGCGGAGGCGACGGTGGGCGCGGCGATCGCCAGCAGCAGGGCCGAGAGTTTGACGACGACGGCAGTCCGGAGCATGCGTTTCATGGGTATCTCTCCTTGAAAAGTCGGGTCTGTCCCCGCGGCCGTGTCCGTGGCGTTGGCTTCCCCGCAACGGGGCGCGCGAGCGCCGCATCAGCGACGCGGCGACGGCGATCCTAGCAAGGCATTCCGCGCGCGCAACGGTCGTGCGTCACAACCGGCGCAAGCGGGCCGACATCGTTCTAACGACGCGACGTGTGTCGTGCAGAACGCATGGCGGAAAAGCGATCACCCTGTATCGAACTCCGTGTCGTCGGCCCCATCGCACTACGCTGGCGGAATCGGCGGCAATTCGATGTCCTGCTGCGTGCACAGGCCCGGCACCCAGTCGGTGGTCGTTACGATGTTGTAGTTGGCGTCGAACACGATGAGGCGCGCACTGATCGGGCCCGGGCTGTACCGGCAGTAGAACCTGCAGTAATTCTGGTTGGTGCAATCCGCCGGAAAGACCGCATCCACGCCGTAGTAATGGAACTCATACAGGAAGCCGACCGGACCCGAATCGCTGTAGACATCGGCGAAGCAGGCGTTGCTCTGCAGCGAACAGTCGATGGTCGCTTCGGTGGCGGCGAAGGCGACGGTCGGTGCGGTGATCGCCAGCAGCAGGGTCGAGAGTTTGACGACGACGGCAGTCCGAAGCATGCGTTTCATGGGTATCTCTCCTTGAAAAGTCGGGTCTGTCCCCGCAGCCATGTCCGTGGCGTTGGCTTCCCCGCAACGGGGCGCGCGAGCGCCGCATCAGCGACGCGGCGACGGCGATCCTAGCAAGGCATTCCGCGCGCGCAACGGTCGTGCATCACATCCGGCGCAAGCGGGTTGGCATTGTTCGAACGACATGGCCTGTGTAGTGCAGAACGCATGGCGCGGCAGAGATCGATCATGGGGCGTGCCGGATGGTGCCGGCATGCGCGCCGCTCAGGGCGTCGGCGTGAAGGTCGTCGTGTCCGGCGGCGCGATGCCGAATTTCTTCATGCAGCGTTTGATCGGACGTTCGGTAACGACGACCGGCCGCCAAGCGGGGTCGGACGTGCCGCGCGCATAAACGCCGAGCAAGTGATAGGCCATGCACGGCTTTGCGTCGACCGGGAGCTCGACCTGAGTCACCAGACCGGACGCATTGTCCCCCATCTCCATCACAAGGATGCGATGCCGTCCGGGCTCGATCTGCACGTAGGTTTTTGGCGACAACGACCAACGACCATCGATGGCGTAGATCCCGACTGCGTACTGGGTTGGGTCGGACGTCTTGGGCGTCGCCGACAGCAACTGTGCCCATGGACCGTCGGCTTCGCCCGCACCGGCCGGCGACGCAAGGATGGAGCCAAGTGCAGCGACAGCGGAAACAAGGACAGGATGGCGGCACGGCATCGGTGATTTTCTCGAATCCAGGGCATCTCGCACCGGTGTAAACCGGTCGCATCGTCAGACCGACAGATGCTCGATCGCGGCGACGCTGCCGAGGCGGTCGGCGAGGCGTTGCAGCAAGGCAAGGCGGTTGCCGCGCACCGCTGCGTCGTCGGCATTGACCATGACCTTGTCGAAGAAGGTATCGACCTCCGGACGCAGGCGCGCGAGGCGGCCGAGCACGGCCACGTAATCGCGGGTCTTCAGCGCGTCATCGGTGTCGGCGATGGCCTGCTCCACCGCGGCGTGCAGGTCGCGCTCGGCGTCTTCGACGAACAGGGTCGTGTCGACCGTGGACGGAATCGCGATGTCGGCTTTCTTCAGGATGTTGCGGATGCGTTTGTTGGCGGCGGCGAGGGCTTCTGCTTCCGGCAGCTTCGCGAATTCGCCGATGGCTTTGAGGCGGCGGTCGAAGTCGAGGAGGGATCCGGAGGTCGCGGCTTCGTTCGTCGCGACTTGCGTCGCTCCCACAACAGCCTGCGCTTCACCTGTGGGAGCGACGCGAGTCGCGACCGGGCGCATCAGCGCGGCAACGGCTTCGAATTGCTGCGGAGTGACGCCTTGGTCGGCGTAGTAGCTGCGGAGACGATCAAGGATGAAATCATATAACTCGACAGCTTTTTCGTGTGCTTCGGGAAGGTAGCGACTTTCAATCACCATCACTACACTGCCGCGTGATTCTATATTTTCTTTTGCTGTGCGAAGCAATGCGATGGCGAATAATGTTTTCAATGATGCATTGATGAATAAATTCATCATGCCAACATCGATACCAGCTTCAACCACAGTTCTCGCAAACCCCAATGCATTCCTCCGCAACGCAAACGGATCCTTGTTCCCCGTCGGCTTTAATCCAGCCGCAAATCCACCTGCGAGCGTATCCAACCGCTCGGCAATCGCCAACACCTGCCCAAACTTGCTAGGCGCAATATCATCACCCGCAAACCGCGGCATATACGCTTCATCGATGGCCGCAGCCACTTCCGCAGACTCGCCCGCAGCCGCAGCGTAATAACGCCCCGCAATGCCCTGCAATTCCGGAAACTCGTTGACCATGCGCGACTGCAGATCGGCCTTCGCCAATTCCGCCGCGCGGCGCGCGAGCTTCGGATCGACGCCGACTTCCGCAGCGATGCTTTCCGCCAGCGCAGCGATGCGCGCGACCTTGTCGGCCACGGTGCCCAGCTTCGCCTGATACGTCACCGTCTTCAGGCCTTCGTTCATCGACGCGAGGCCCTGCTTCAGGTCTTCGTCGAAGAAGAACTTGGCGTCGGCGAAGCGCGGGCGGATCACGCGTTCGTAGCCCTTGCGGACTTCGCTTTCGTCCTTCGACTCGATGTTGGCGATGCCGATGAAATGTTCGGTGAGCTTGCCGGCTTCGTCCAGCACCGGGAAGAATTTCTGGTTCGCTTCCATGGTCGCGATCAGCGCTTCCTGCGGCACCGCGAGGAAGTCGCGCTCGAACGCGCACAGCACGGCCTTGGGCCATTCGACCAGGCACTGCACCTGTTCGAGGTTGTCGTCGGTGATGCGCGGGCTGCCGCCGACCTTCAGCGCAGCGCCGTTCACTTCTGCCACGACGCGGGCGCGGCGTTCTTCGGGATCGACCAGCACTTTCGCCGCGCGCAGGGCGTCCACGTAATCGCTGGGGGTACTGATCCACACGGTCTTGTCGTGGTGGAAACGATGGCCGCGGCTCATGCGGTCGGATTTGATGCCCAGCACTTCGGCGTCGATCACCTGGTCGCCCAGCAGCAGCACCAGCCAGTGCGCGGGACGCGCAAAGCCGTATTCGTGGCTGCCCCAGCGCATCGGCTTGGGAATGGGCATGGCGGCCAGCGCTTCGGTGAGGATCTCCGGCAGCAGGTCGGCGGTGCGCGCGCCGGGCTTCACCGCGCGGTGGACGAAGCGTTCGCCCTTGTTGTCGGTGGTCTTTTCCAGCGTGGTCCAGTCGATGCCGGCCTTGGCCGCGAACCCTTCCAGCGCGCGCGTGGGTTTGCCTTCGGCATCGAGCGCGATGTTGAGGTAGGGGCCCAGCACTTCGCTGCGCTGTTCGGGCTGTTCCAGGGCGACGCCGGGCAGCAGCACTGCGAGCCGGCGCGGGGTGTAGAGCGGTTTGGCGCCGTCGCGGTCGAAGGCGATGCCGCGCTTGGTCAGCGCGTCGATGACGCCGTCGAACAACGCCTGGGCCAGACCCGGCAGGGCTTTGACCGGCAGTTCTTCGGTGCCGAGTTCGATCAGGAGGGCTTGCTTGTCGCTCATGGTGCGGCTCTTTCTGCTTCTTCCTTCTCCCGTCGGGAGAAGGTGCCCGAAGGGCGGATGAGGGTACGGTGTGCGGCAGGGGCATCCTGCGGGCCGAACCCTCACCTCAAGCCTTCTCCCACGGGAAAGGGCTTGAACGCCGGTATCGGGCGGTCGCCACAGAAGAACGGCCGGCAGGGCGAGGCCCTGTCGGCCGCTGGAGCGCTACTTTAACCGACCGCGCGCGGCGATCCGACCCCGGACCGCCCGCCGCGCGGCATCAATACGCCACGAACACCGCGCGGCAGCCGTCGTCCACCCACACATCGCCGCGCTGCACGCCCCAGCTGCGGCCGTAGATGCAGGGGGAGTCGCTGAGCTGGCGGCGGATTTCCACATGGCGGCGCGATTCCACGCGCTGGCCGCACCAGACCATCCGCGAATCCTTCGACGAGCAGGTGAATTCGCGGCCATAGCCGCTGTTGTTGCCGTAGCCGTAGCCATAGCGGTCGTCGTAATGATCGTTGTACCGATCGTCGCGGTCGTCGTCGCGGTCGTTGTGCTTGGCGATGGCGGCGGCGGCGATGACGCCCAGGATCACCGCACCCGCGACCTTGGCGCCGTTGTTGTTGCCGCCGCGGTCGCTGCCGACCCGGAATTCGGCGCGGCATCCGCGGTTCACCCAGATGCGGTTGCGGTCGTAGCCCCAGCTGTCGCCCTGCCAGCAGCCTTCGCGGCTGAGCTGGCGCGAGAGCGTGACGCCGCCGGAAGTATCGACCGGGCACGAGCGGTATTGGCCGCCGCTGGATTCGCAGGTGATGGTGGATTGGGCGCGCGCGGTGCCGGCCATGACCAGCAGACCCGCGGCGGCGAGGCACATCAGCAGTCGGTCAGCGGCCATCGTTGGTTCCTCCGGCATGGGCGGCACGACCGGCGGCGATCTCGTCCTGCGAGAGGCAGCGGTCGCGGTTGGCGTCGTAGCTGTCGAAGCGGGCGTGGTAGGCGTCCTGCCAGTCGTTCAGCGAGATCGGACGGTCGGTGCTGGTTTCGCCAGGGCCGGGCGGCGCCTCGGCGGCGTCCAGGGTGTTGTCGCCGTTGCGATCCAGCAGATGGAAACGGCGGCTGACGTAGTTGCGGCCTTCCTCGTGATCAACGCAGCCGTTGCCGTTGCGGTCGAGCTGGGCGATGACCTGGTCCAGGGGAATGGCGCCGATCGGCTGCGGCGCGCTTTCGGCGGATGCAGCCTGTGCGGATGCCGCATGGGCGTGCAGCACGCCGATGCCGAATGTTGCGATCACTGCGAGTACACGTCTCATGCAGAGTCTCCCGCAGAGCCGGCGGCCCGATCCGGGCCACTCCCTCGGCTCCGCAGCGGCCACGCTACTCCGTTAGCGCGGCCGTTGCCACGGCGGCGCGGCCGCGGCGGCGGGGATTGAGCTTGCAGCTATGCGACCCCGGGCGTCAGCCGGGCCGCCGCGGGTTCACGCCGCAGCCTTGTCCGGCGTCGAACCCTGCTTCAGACCGGGGAAACCCAGCTTTTCGCGCTGCGCGTAATAGCTTTCGGCGACCGCGCGGGACAGATTCCGCACGCGCAGGATATAGCGCTGGCGCTCGGTCACGCTGATCGCACGGCGGGCGTCGAGCAGGTTGAAGCTGTGGCTGGCCTTGCACACCTGGTCGTAGGCCGGCAGCGGCAGATTCAGTTCCACGAGTTTCAGCGCTTCGGCTTCGCAGGCATCGAAGCGGTGGAAGAGTTCCTCCACGTTCGCGTGCTCGAAGTTGTAGGCGCTCTGCTCGCGTTCGTTCTGCAGGAACACATCGCCGTAGGTGACCGTGCCCTGCGGGCCGACGGTCCACACCAGGTCGTAGACGTTGTCGCAGTTCTGCAGGTACATGCACAGGCGTTCGAGACCGTAGGTGATCTCGCCCAGCACCGGCTTGCATTCGATGCCGCCGGCCTGCTGGAAGTAGGTGAACTGGGTCACTTCCATGCCGTTGAGCCAGACTTCCCAGCCCAGGCCCCAGGCGCCGAGGGTCGGCGATTCCCAGTTGTCCTCGACCAGGCGCAGGTCGTGCACCAGCGGGTCGACGCCCAGCGCTTTCAGCGAGTCGAAATACAGCTCGACGATGTTGTCGGGATTGGGCTTCATCGCCACCTGATACTGGTAGTAATGCTGCAGGCGGTTGGGGTTTTCGCCGTAGCGGCCGTCGGTGGGACGGCGCGACGGCTGCACGTAGGCCGCGTTCCACGGCTCCGGACCCAGCGCACGCAGGAACGTGGCCGGATGGAAGGTGCCGGCGCCGACTTCGAGGTCGAGAGGCTGGATCAGCACGCAACCCTGGGCGGCCCAGTAGGCGTTGAGGCGCTGGATGAGTTCCTGGAAGGTCGGTCCCTGCATGGAAAGGCGCTGGCAGTGTGGGGACTCGGTAGTATAAGCGGCAGTCTCCGCCGCCCATGCCGCCGCGATGTCCAAGCCCGATCCGCAGTTCCTGATCATCGAGACCGGCCAGCCGGTGCCGAGCATGCGTCGCCACGGGCGGTTTCCGCACTGGATCCGGGTCGCCGCCGGGCTGCGCGCCGATCAGGTGACGGTGGCGAACGTCGAAGCAGGCGAAGCCCTGCCGGGTCATGCGCCCTATGCCGGCGTGTTGGTGACGGGTTCCGGGGCGATGGTCACCGAGCGCCGCGACTGGAGCGAGCGCACCGCCGACTGGCTGCGCGACGGTCTGGAAGGCGGATTGCCGGTGTTCGGCATCTGCTACGGCCACCAGCTGATCGCCCATGCGCTGGGCGGCGAGGTCGGCGACAACCCGGCCGGCCGCGAGATGGGCACCGTCCCGGTGGATCTGCACCCGGAAGCCGCGCAGGACGTGCTGTTCGCCACGCTGCCGCCGCGCTTCGCCGCGCAGGTGACGCATCTGCAGACCGTGCTGCGGCCGCCGGCCGATGTCGCAGTGCTGGCGCGCTCGGAACAGGACCACTGCCAGGCGTTCCGCTGGCGCGATCACGCCTGGGGCGTGCAGTTCCATCCCGAATTCAGCGCCGGCCACATGCGCGGCTACGTGCATGCGCGCCGCGACGCGCTGCACCGCGACGGCCTGTGCCCTCGGCGGATGACCAAAGAGATCAAACCCACGCCGCTGGCGCGCGGGGTGCTGCGGCGATTCGTGCGTCACGCCGCTACACTGCGCGGCCATTAGCGGGGGTTTTTCGACACTCCGCCGACACCCGCCACAGATCAGAGGACAACGATGGAAATTCGCAAGGTACCGGCCTCCGCCGGCGCGGAATGGCTGCTCGGCGCATTCCGGTTGCTGCGCAGTTCGCCGGTCGGGTTCGGGCTGCTGATGCTGATCTACGCCGGCCTGTGGCTGTCGATGGCGCTGGTCGTCACCGCCGCGCCCGGCGCGGCCGCCGCGCTGCAGTTGGTGTTCTTCGTGATCGGCCCCCTGATCATGGCCGGCATGATTTTCGCCGCGCACGAGGTCGACGAGGGGCGCAGTGCAGCCCCGGCGCACCTGCTGGCCTCGATCCATACCGGCAAGGCCGGGCGGCTCATCAGCACGCTGATTCCGCAGGTGCTGGTCCTGCTGCTGTGTCTGGCGTTGCTGTATGCGCTGGTGGGCCAAGAGAACATCGAAAAGCTCGCGGCGGTGATGGCGGAACTGCAGACCCAGGCCGAAGCGGGCAAGCAGGTCGATCCGAACCTGCTGCTCGACATGCCGATCGGCCGGCTGACGCTGTGGATGGCGCTGGTGATCGGCATCGGTTTCGTCACGCTGTTCCTGACCCTGACCGTGGTGCCGGACATGTTGTTCACTGATGTCCGCCTGGTGGCCGCGATGAAGCGCAGCTTCGCCGCCTGCATGCGCAACCTGCCGGCGCTGATCGTCTTCATGCTGCTGGGCGTCCTGCTGGTGTTCGCGGCGGCCATCGGTTTCGGCATCCTCATCGGCACCGTCGCATTGATCGCCGGCAACACCGCGCTGCTCATCGGCAACGCACTGCTGAACGGATTCTTCGTGTGTTTCATCGCCTGCGCGATGTACTTCGCGTGGAAGCAGATGCTTGGCGGCAGCGAAGCGACCGGTGCCGCGGACACAGCGCCATCCGGCGTCGCGATGTGAGAGCGTGGTTGAAAATCCGACGATCGACGTAGAGCGGCCTTCAGGCCGCTGGTTCTGCCGGAACGATTAAGCGGACTGAAGTCCGCTCTACGGAATGACGATTCTGCGGCTTGGAGGCCGCTCTACGGAACAGCCATCGCGGCAGGGCAGATGCCGGTCAGCGTCCCTGCGGCGGCGCCGCAAGTTCCTTCGCGTCGAGAAACCCGCTGCGGTCGATGTCCTGGCGACCGAAACGTTCGGCCACGCGCGCGCGGTGCGCGTCGCGGGTGATCGCCTTGCCGCGGCCGCCGGGCTGTTCGTCCGGCGTCAGCACCCCGTCGCGGTTGCGATCCATGCCGTCGAAGGCATAAGTGAGCCACTCCTGGTATTCGAGCAGCGAAATCCTGCGATCGCCGTCGGCGTCCATGCGCGAAAGATAGTCGCCGGTGCCCTGCGGCGCGGTGCCGGGTGCGACCGGCTTGACCGGCGCTGCCGGAGCAGCGGGCGAAGCCTGCTGTTGCGCCGACGCGACGGGCGTCAGCGCGAACATCAGACAGGCGGTCAACACAGGGCGGGCAAGGATCATCGGCGAAGGGTGAGCGCTACGCGGACGGGACGCAACCGTCCGCCGTCTCGTACCGCGCTTACGCGCGCACCGGCTGCAGCGAATAGCCCTTCATCCGCAGCGAGAATTCCTGCAGCGCCTCGATGCCGCTGGCCTCGGCCTCGCGGCACCATGCCTGCAACTGCTGCAGGGTGTCGTTGGCGCTCTGGCTGCGGGTTTCCAGCACCGCGGCCAGGCGCGCGCGGTATTCGACCAGGGTGCGGATGCGCGGGCGCTGATCGATCCACTGCTGCAGTTGTTCGCGGGCATCGGGTTTCAGCCAGCGGCCATCGTCGATCAGACCCTTCTCCAGCTTGCGCGGCAGCATCGCGCGCAGCCTGGCGCCGGCGATCCGGGCCTCCTCGCGCAGCGCCGGCACCAGCACCTTGCGCTGGTAGTCGGTCATCGCCTGGAAGCGATGGGTCAGCAGCGCCTTCAGGGTGTCGGTATCGGGCATCTGGATGTTGGGGCGGATGTCGAGGCTGGGCGCGACGCGCAGCACCTTCGCCAGGCCCACGGTTTCCAGAGTGCGGATCGCGGCCCAGCCGATGTCGAATTCCCAGCGGCGCAGCGCGAATTTGGCCGAACTCGGGAACGCATGATGGTTGTTGTGCAGCTCTTCGCCGCCGATCCACACGCCCCAAGGGGTGAGGTTGGTCGCGGTGTCGGTGGTCTCGAAATTGCGGTAACCCCACCAGTGGCCCAGACCATTGACCACGCCCGCGGCCCAGAACGGGATCCACGCCATCTGGATCGCCCACACCGCCACGCCCATGGCGCCGAACAGCGCGAAGCTGACGAAGAGCAACAGGGTGGGCCCGGCCAGCGGGTGACGGGTGTAGACGTTGCGTTCGATCCAGTCGTTGGGCGCGCCCTTGCCGTACTGCTCGATCGAGGCGCGATCGCCGCGCGCTTCGCGGTACAGCTCGACGCCGCGCCAGAACACATGGCCGATGCCCTTGATCATCGGGCTGTGCGGATCTTCCTCGGTCTCGCACTTCGCATGGTGCTTGCGGTGGATCGCGACCCACTCCTTCGTAATCATCGACGTGGTCAGCCACGTCCAGAAACGGAAGAAGTGCGCGATGACCGGATGGAAATCGACGCCGCGATGCGCCTGGCTGCGATGCAGATACAGGGTGACCGCGAAGATGGTGATCTGGGTCGCGACCAGCAGATAGATCAGCAGCGGACCCCAGCCGGCCTGCAGCAGACCGGCAGCGAGAAAGTCGAACAGGGACAAGGACATGGCGCGGCGACTCGATGAGGAACCTGGAAATGATGGGGTCGGCCGGTGACGATTGCCACCCGTTCGCCCCCGTACGGTCAGCCGGCAGGCGGTATGGATGTCGCAGATTCGCGCATTGCTTCCGCGTCGCGGGCGGTTCGCGCCGCCCGGGCGGTCTGTGGAATCATGCCGCCATGTCGATCTATGCCCTCAAACCGAAATTCCAGGCGCTGCTGCGCCCGCTGGTCCGCCGCCTGCACGCGCTGGGCGTCACCGCCAACCAGGTGACCGTGGTCGCCTGCGCGGTCTCGATCGCCCTCGGCGTCTGGCTGTACGCGGCCGCGCCCGGGCCGGGCGCTTTTCTTCTTGTGCCGCTGTGGATGTTCCTGCGCATGGCCTTCAACGCCATCGACGGCATGCTGGCTCGCGAATTCGGCCAGCAGTCGAAACTCGGCGCGTATCTCAACGAACTCACCGATGTGATCGCCGATGCCGCGCTGGCGCTGCCGTTCGCAGCGGTCGCGCCGTTCTCCACAGGGCATGCGCCGGTGTGGGTGGCGACCTTCGTGGTGCTGGCGGGGCTGAGCGAATTCGCCGGCGCGCTGGGGCCGACGCTCGGCGCGACCCGGCGCTACGACGGCCCGATGGGCAAAAGCGACCGCGCCTTCGTGCTGGGCGCCATCGCGCTGTGGATCGGCATCGCCGGTCTGCTGCCGGCGTGGGCGGCGTGGCTGTTCCCCGCGCTGTGCGCGCTGGTCGCGTGGACCATAGTGCGTCGCATCCGCAACGGGCTGCGCGAGGCGCGCTGAAGGATCGACGCCGACCGGCGAACCGCGCCTCGCGGTTGAGCCCGCGGTATCGAACTTCGATACTTGATCGATATTGCCCCGCGGCGCGTCCGCCGCGTCCCCGATACCGCGTCCCTCGTTGTCGGAACACCCCAACTCAGCGAGGACCGCTTCACACCATGCCCGCTTCCACGCCCGCCCTTCCGTCCGACCCGCGCCGCTGCACCGAACACGGCTTCGCCACCCACGACGACGTCTCGCTGTTCTATCGCCACTGGCCCGCGCAGGGCGACGCATCCACCGGCGCCATCGTCCTGATCCATCGCGGCCACGAACATTCCGGGCGCATGGCGCATCTCGCCGACGAACTCGGCCTGCCGGACTTCGACGTCTTCGCCTACGACATGCGCGGCCACGGGCGTTCGCCCGGCGCGCGCGGCGACAGCCCGAGCTTCGCGACATCCGTGCGCGACCTGCAGACCTTCGTCGATCACATCGCCGCGGTGCACGGGGTGAACGTCGCCGATGTGGTGGTGGTGGCGCAGAGCGTCGGCGCGGTGCTCGCCAGCACCTGGGCGCACGATTACGCCCCGAAGATCCGCGGCCTTGTCCTCGCCTCGCCCGCCTTCAAGGTCAAACTGTACGTGCCGTTCGCGCGGCCCGGCCTGGCGCTGATGCGCAAGCTGCGCGGCAATTTCTTCGTCAACAGCTACGTGAAGGCCAAGTTCCTCACCCACGATCCCGAACGCATCGCCAGCTACGAATCCGACCCGCTGATCTCGCGGCCGATCTCGGTCAACATCCTGCTGGGGCTGTACGAAGCCGCCGACCGCGTGGTCGCCGACGCCGCCGCAATTACTTTGCCGTTGCAGTTGCTGATGTCCGGCAGCGACTGGGTGGTGCATCACGCGCCGCAACACGCGTTCTTCGAGCGTCTGACCAGCACGCGCAAGGAAAAACATCTGCTGCCGGGTTTTTTCCACGACACCTTGGGCGAACGCGACCGCAAGCTCGCCACCGATAGAATCCGCAGCTTCGTGCGCAGCCTGTTCGAGAATCCGCCCGCGCCGGTATCGCTGCGCGACGCGCATCGCACCGGTTTCACCGCGGACGAATCGCGCGCACTGGGCAAGCCGCTACCGTGGTACACGCCGCGCGGCGCCTACTGGGCGATCACGCGCGCATCGCTGAAACTCGGCGGCCTGCTGTCGCGCGGCATCGCGCTGGGCCACGCCACCGGTTTCGATTCCGGCAGCACGCTGGATTACGTGTACCGCAACCAGGCGCAGGGCATGCCGGTGATCGGCACGATGATCGATCGGACCTATCTCGATTCCATCGGCTGGCGCGGCATCCGCGTGCGGAAGACCCACGTCGAGGAACTGCTGCGCAAGGCGTTCGCACGGGTGAGCGCACGCGGGCTTCCGCTGCGGGTGATGGACGTCGCCGCCGGTCACGGCCGCTACGTGCTGGATGCCATCGCCGCGAATGTCGCGAAACCGGAATCGATCCTGCTGCGCGATTACAGCGACATCAACGTGCGCGATGGCCGCGCGCTGATCGCCGAGCGCGGCCTTGGCGACATCGCGCAGTTCGTGCAGGGCGACGCCTTCGATCGCGACGATCTGGCGAAGGTATCGCCCGCGCCGACGGTGGCGGTGGTGTCGGGGCTGTACGAATTGTTTCCCGACAACGATCAGGTGGCCGCGTCGCTGGCGGGCATCGCCGCCGCGGTGCCGCCGGGCGGCTGTCTGGTCTACACCGGCCAGCCCTGGCACCCGCAGCTGGAACTGATCGCCCGCGCGCTCACCAGTCATCGCCAGGGCCAGGCGTGGGTGATGCGCCGGCGCACGCAGGCGGAGATGGATCAGCTGGTCGAAGCCGCCGGTTTCCGCAAGCTGGAACAGCGTATCGATGGGTTCGGGATTTTCACGGTGTCGCTGGCGGTGCGCGAGGGATGAACGCCGGTATTTTCCTGGACCGTGGAGATGGTCTTCAGCTGGTCCGCAGAGCAAAAGCCAAATCCCCCCGCTGCCAGCTGCGCTGGCATCGACCCCCTTTTTCAAAGGGGGTAAGCAACGGCCGCGCTTCCCGCCATGTGCGCTTCGTCCCGCTCAACCCACTCGACTCGTTCAATTCGCTCCGCCTGCTCCGCCTGCTCAGCCTGCTCAGCCTGCTCAGCCCGCTCAACCCGCTCAACCCGCTCAACCCGCTCAACCCGCTCAACCCGCTTTCAATGCTTCTGCCGTTCCCCCCTTTGAAAAAGGGGGGCAGGGGGGATTTGCTCTTCAGGCCCCTGCGCCATGGATAACGCCTCCCGCGCAGCCACGCCCGCCAAACGTCCCTGGAAACAAGCCGCAGCCTGGCTCACCTTCCTCGCGCCGTTCTTCTATCTGAGCTACGGCTTCGCGAATCATCTCGCGTCGCAGCGCAGCGGCGTGGGCGCAGTGGTGTTCGACTGGGAGCACAGCGTGCCGTTCGTCGCCTGGACGATCGTTCCCTACTGGTCGATCAACCTGTTCTACGGCCTGTCGCTGTTCCTGTGCCGCACGCGCGACGAACTGCATGCGCACGGCCGTCGCCTGCTCACCGCGCAGCTCGTGGCGGTGAGCTGCTTCCTGCTGTTCCCGCTCGGCTTCACCTTCGCGCGGCCGGACAGCGACGGCATCCCGGGGATGTTCTTCGCCGCGCTCGCCAGCTTCGACAAACCCTTCAATCAGGCGCCGTCGCTGCATATCGCGCTGCTGGTGATCCTGTGGGATCTGTACCGTCGCCTGCTGCCGCACGGGATGCACTGGCTGCTGCACGTCTGGTCGCTGCTGATCGCGGTCTCGGTGCTGACCACCTATCAGCATCACTTCATCGATATCCCCACCGGCGCGCTGCTCGGTTTGCTGTGCCTGTGGCTGTGGCCGCTCGACGCCGACAGTCCGCTGCGTACGGCCCGGCTGGCGCGCGAACCGCAGCGTTGGCGGCTCGCGCTGTTCTACGCCATCGGCGCGGCCGCGTGTTTCGCGCTGGCGACGCTCGGCGGCTTTGCGCTGTGGCTGTGCTGGCCCGGCGTCGCGCTGCTGATGGTCGCGCTGCATTACGCGGTGTTCGGTGCCGAGGGTTTCCAGAAGGATGCCCATGGACGCATGTCGCATGGCGCACGCTGGCTGCTGGTGCCATATCGGCTCGGCGCGTGGATCAATTCGCGGCTGTGGACCGCGCGCGAAACGCCTGCGGTGCGGGTCGCCAGGCGCGTGTGGCTGGGGCGCATGCCGACCGCCGCGCAGGCGTGTGCGCTCGGCATCGCGCGCATCGTCGATGTCAGCGCCGAGCTGTCGTCGCCCGCCGGCATTCCGACGCGTTGCGTACCGATGCTCGATCTGATCGCGCCTTCGCCGGCACAGCTCGCAGCGGCGGCCGAAGCCATCGAAGCGCAGCTGCGCGACGATGGCGATGTGCTGGTGTGCTGCGCGCTGGGTTACTCGCGCAGTGCGGCGGCGGTCGCGGCCTGGCTGTTGCACACCGGCCGCGCCGAGCATGTTGATGAAGCGATCGCGCGCGTGCGGCAACAGCGTCCGCAGCTGGTTCTGCAGGACGCACATCGGATGGCGCTATCGCAACTGGCTCTGCACCCATGACGACACCTGCACTCGCACGAAATCCGCTCGACGCCGGCGACCGCGCGCGCTGCGCGGCGATGGCGCGTTGGCTCGAAGCGTCCTCGACGCTGGGCGCGCTGGCGCTGTGCTGCGCGCTGGTCGCGGCGCTCGGCACGCTGGCGCATGCGTGGCGCGATGCGGCGTTGGGTTTCGCCGTGGTCGCGCTCGCGCTGACGCCGGTCGAACGCTACCTCGCGCTGCGGCTGCGCTTCGATGCCGGATTGTTCACCGATCTGGCCAGCGCGCGGATCGACGATCTCGCCGCGCTGGATGCCGGTCTGTCCGCGCTCGGCGTCGGCAAGGACACGCCATCGCTGCGCACGCTCGACGACCGGCTCGAAGGCGTTCGCCGTCTGTGGCGACGGTACGCGCTGATCATCGGCCTGCAGGCCGCGTCCGTCGCGATCGCGGTTCTCTTTGGGAACCACTGAACAAGTCCATCCTGGACTTGTTCAGTGGTCGCGAGTTCGGTACGTGCCCGAACTCGCTCCCGCCGAATCAATCACTTGCGTGATCGATTCGCGAGCGGCACATCCTGTGCCGCGGCAACGCTGAGTGACTCAGCGTTGCCTTTACCTGATTCGCGGCTACCATCCTCGCTCGAACCACACAGGAACCGCCGGCCGATGCTGGAAAGACTGGTCGCCTCACTCATCATCGGCTTCGTGCGCCTGCTCACCGGCGCGCAGGCGTTCTGGCGCGGCGGTCGTCCGAACGCCGCGCAGCGCATCTTCTTCGCCAATCACGCCAGCCACGGCGACTTCGTGTTGCTGTGGGCATCGCTGCCGCCGTGGCTGCGCCGGCGCACGCGACCGGTGGCCGGCGCCGACTACTGGAACAAGAGCGCGCTGCGGCATTTCATCGGCGGCCGGGTGTTCCGCGCGGTGCTGATCGATCGCGAACGCAAGACATCCCCGAATGGAGCCGGCAGCCCCGATCCCATCGAACAGATGGTCGCGGCGCTGGCCGGCGGCGATTCGCTGATCCTGTTTCCGGAAGGCACGCGCAACACCACCGATGCGGTGCTGCTGCCGTTCAAGAGCGGCCTGTTCCATCTGGCCAACCAGTATCCCGACGCCGAGCTGGTGCCGGTGTGGATCAACAATCTCGCCCGGGTCATGCCCAAGGGCCAGTTCATCCCGATCCCGCTGCTGTGCACGGTCACCTTCGGCGCCGCGCTGCCGCGCATCGACGGCGAAGACAAGGCCGCGTTCCTCGAACGCGCGCGCGCGGCGATGCTGGAACTGCGCCCCGATCACGACGACGCCACCCCATCGAACAGCACGCCTGCCGATCTCCCGGAGCCCCGCTGATGCAGAACCCCTACCCTTCGATGTACGCCTTGCCGATCTTCGCCGGCGCGGTCGCGGTGCTGATCGTCGCGTCGGTCATCGGCCTGATCCTGAAGCTGCGCTTCGCCCCGGAAGAACCGCACGGCGTGATCGACAACCTCAACAGCCGCATCCGCGCCTGGTGGTGGATGGTCGGCGTACTCGCGGTCGCGTTCTGGCTGGGCAAGGGCGGCGTGATCGTGCTGTTCGCGCTGCTGTCGTTCTTCGCGCTGCGCGAATACATCACGCTCTGCTACACGCGCCGCGGCGATCATCTGGTGCTGCTGCTGGCGTTCTTCATCGCCCTGCCGGTGCAGTACGCGCTGATCTGGATCGACTGGTACGGGCTGTATTCGATCTTCATCCCGGTCTATGCGTTCCTGCTGCTGCCGATCTTCGCCGCGCTGGGCGCCGACACCACGCGCTTCCTCGAACGCGCCTCGAAAGTGCAGTGGGGGCTGATGATCTGCGTGTTCTGCCTCTCGCACGTGCCGGCGATCATGACCCTGAACATCCCCGGCTACGAAGGCCGCAACCTGCTGCTGATCGCCTTCCTGGTGCTGGTGGTGCAGGGCAGCGACGTGCTGCAGTACGTGTGGGGCAAGCTGCTGGGCAAGCACAAGGTCGCGCCCGAACTGTCGCCGTCGAAAACCTGGGAAGGCCTGATCGGCGGCGTGGTCAGCGCCACCGTGCTGGGCGCCGCGCTGCACGGCATCACCCCGTTCACGCCGCTGGAAGCCGCGCTGGTCGCGCTGGTCATCTGCCTGATGGGCTTCTTCGGCGGCCTGGTGATGTCCGCGATCAAGCGCGACCGGGGTGTGAAGGACTGGGGCAGCATGATCGAAGGCCACGGCGGGATTCTTGATCGCGTGGATTCGGTGGTGTTCGCTGCGCCGATCTTTTTCCATATGGTGCGGTATGGGTGGATTTGAGAAGCCTCAATTCCGGCGCGCCCGCTTTTGTAGGCTGGGTGCTCCGCACCCGGCATCCGAGATCCCGACGCATCAGGCTGGGTCGATGACCCAGCCTACCCGCCACGACCGGCAATGACCCTGGAGACCTCCGCATGCAGCGCAACACCAAGATTCTGCTGCTCGTCCTTGGCCTGATCTTCGTTCTCGGCATCGCGGCGATCGCGATCGCCGCGATGTACGTGGCCCGCAACGCCGATGGCTGGATCGATCGCGGCCGCCAGCGGATGGAAGACGGCCGCAGCGCCGGCGCCGAGCTCGACAGCCGAGGCTGCGTGGATCGTGCGATCGGCGAATACCGGAAACGCCGCGGCCCGATCACTGCGATCTCGCAGCGCATCTGGCTGACCGGTTGCCTCGAAACCGCCGAACCGAACGACGCGATCTGCCCGAAGATCGAAGCCGAATCCACGCTCGGCGCGGTCGGCGAACTGCTCGCCGCCCGCAGCGCTTTCTGCGCCGGTCACGGCCTCGCCGGCGACCAGGGCTGCCAGCAGCTCGCCGAAGGCATCGAAAGCTTCTGCTTCGATGTCGAGACTCCGGAATCCGATCTGCTCGGCAAACCGGGCGAAGGCGCAGGAAGGTAGAGGGCGCACACGATGCCGTCGTGTTCGCGACGCCGATCTTGATTGCACCTCGGAGCAGCGTAGGGCGGCACCCGCGATGGCCCCGCCGTTCCTCGATCCGGAACATCGTAGCGGCGGAATCGCCTTCGACGGTTTCGCCCTACGTTGAAGCCTGCGGCAAACGTATCATCGCGGCCTCTCCGATCTCTACGCGACCCCATGCCCGAACTCCCCGAAGTCGAAACCACGCGTCGCGGTCTGGCGCCGCATCTGGAAGGCCGTCGCGTGGTCGGGGTGACGCTGCGTCGGCCGGATCTGCGCTGGCCGATTGCGCATGAGATCGAAACGCTGTTGCCGTCGCAGACGATCCTGTCGATCCGGCGGCGCGCGAAGTATCTGTTGATGGACACGGCGGCGGGTTCGGCGCTCTGGCATCTGGGGATGTCGGGGAGTCTGCGGGTGTTGGCGGCGGATACGCCGGTGCGGGCGCATGATCATGTGGATGTGGTGATTGCCGGGGATGCTGCGGCGTCGGTGGCTGCCCCCACCCCGGCCCTCCCCCGCACGCGGGGGAGGGAGCCAAGCGCGCGCGGGGGAGAAACGCGCGTGCTGCGCTTCAACGATCCACGCAGGTTCGGGTGTCTGCTGTGGCAACCGCCGGGCGAAACCCACGAGCTGCTGCGCGGGCTGGGGCCGGAGCCGCTGTCGGACGACTTCAGCGGCGATCTGCTGTTCGAGCGCAGCCGCGGGCGCAAGGTGCCGGTGAAGGCGTTCCTGATGGATCAGAAGATCGTGGTCGGCGTGGGCAACATCTACGCGGCCGAAGCGCTGTTCGCGGCGGGCGTGTCGCCGCTGCGCGCGGCAGGCAAGGTGTCGCGCGAACGCTATGCGGCGATCGCGACCGAGATCCGCCGCATCCTCACCTACGCCATCGCCCGCGGTGGCACCACGCTGCGCGATTTCATCAGCCCGGACGGCGCGCCGGGTTACTTCGAACAGGAGCTGTCGGCCTACGGGCGCGGCGGCGAACCTTGTCCGCGCTGCGGGCGGCCGCTGAAGCAGGCGATGCTGGCGCAGCGGGCCACGGTCTGGTGCGGGCACTGCCAGCGCTGACGGGCGCGGCCGGGGCTGCGGTATAGTCGGCCACCGAACGTCTGGGCTCCGAGCCTGTCCATGAGCGAAAGCGAACACGCCGACATCACCCAATGGCTCGACGCCGCCCGCGACGGCGACCGCGCGGCGCTGGATCGCGTCCTCGGGACGCTGTACCACGAACTTCACGCGATGGCGCGGCGCCAGTTGGCCGGGCAGTACGGGCAGACGCTGGACGCGACCGCGCTGGTCCATGAGGCCTACCTGAAACTGATCGGCCGCCGCGACGTGCAGTTCGACGACCGCGCGCATTTCTTCGCGTATGCCGCGTCGGCGATGCGCAGCGTGGTGGTGGATTACGCCCGCCAGCGCCTGGCGCAGAAACGCGGCGGCGACCTGCACCGGGTGACCGAGCTGCCGGACGACGTGGAAGGCGGCCTGCGCCTGGACGAGGACATGCTGGGACTGGACACCGCGCTGACCAAGCTGGCCGGCGTGGACGCCAAGTTGGCCCAGGTGGTCGAGCTGCGCTATTTCGCCGGGCTGTCGGAACAGGAAATCGCCGAACTGCTGAAGCGCTCCGAGCGCAGCATCCGCCGCGACTGGCAGAAAGCGCGGCTGTACCTGCTGGCATCGCTGGGCGACGAGAACGGCCAGCGGTAGAGCGGCCGTACACCGCATGCGGTCGCGCGCGCTGCGTGCGACCATGATCCTCCCGCTCCAGACCACGCCGCCGACCGATGGATGCCGAACGCTGGCAGCGGCTGTCGCCGCTGCTCGATGCGCTGCTCGAACTCGATGCCGAAGGCCGCAAGGCGCGGCTGGAAACGCTGCGCGAGGAAGACCCGGCGCTGGCCGACGAGCTGCAGGCGCTGATGACGCTGGAGGACGACAACGAGGATTTCCTCTCCGAGCCGCTGGTGACGCCGCCGCCGATGGCGAAGCCGGACACGATGATCGGCCCGTACAAGCTCGACCGCATGCTGGGCGAAGGCGGCATGGGCCAGGTGTGGCTGGCGCGTCGCGCCGACGGCCTGTACCAGCGCAGGGTCGCGCTGAAGCTGCTGCGTCCCGGTCTGGCCGATCCCAACCTGCGCCAGCGCTTCACCCGCGAGCGCCAGATCCTCGCCCGCCTGGGCCATCCGCACATCGCGCGGCTCCTCGATGCCGGCATCAGCACCGACAACCAGCCCTACCTCGCGCTGGAGTACGTGGAAGGCGAACCGATCACCGACTGGTGCCGCAGCCGCGATCTCAACGTCGCAGCGCGGCTCAAACTCATCCTGCAGGTCTGCGAAGCGGTCAGCCACGCGCACGCGAACCTGATCGTGCATCGCGACCTGAAGCCGTCGAACATCATGGTCACGCCGCTGGACGAGGTGCGGCTGCTGGATTTCGGCATCGCCAAACTGCTGGACGGCTCGGAGCCGGGCCGCGACAACACCCGCACCGAGGTGCGCGCCTTCACCCTGCACTACGCCGCGCCGGAACAGATCCGCGGCGAGCCTGTCACGACGATGACCGACGTGTATTCGCTGGGCGTGGTGCTGTACGAACTGCTGGCGGAAGCCAAGCCGTACAAACTGAAACGGCAGAGCGACGCCGAGTGGGAAGAGGCGATTTTGATCTCCGACCCGCAGAAGCCGTCGGCCAATCTGTTGCGCGAAGCCGACAGCGACCCGTCGCGCACGCAGGCGCTGCGCAGGCGCGCGAAGGAGATTGCCGGCGATCTCGACAACATCGCGCTGAAGGCGCTGTCGAAGCGCCCGGAACACCGCTATCCCTCGGTGGAGGCGATGGCGCTGGATCTGCATCGCTATCTGGAAGGCAAGCCGGTGTTGGCGCGGCCGCAGAGCATGGCCTACCGCACCCACAAGTTCGTGCAGCGCCACCGCTGGGCGCTGGCGACCACCGCGCTGATGCTGGCGATGCTGACCTCGGCGCTGGTGCTGGTGACCTGGCAGGCGCGACAGGCGGTGCGCGAAGCCAGTCGCGCGCAGGCGCTGCAAAGATTCGTGACCAATCTGTTCGAGCAGGCAGGCGGCGGCGACATCGGCGGCAAGCCCGGCCCGCTGGACGTGCGCAAACTGCTGGAAGCCGGCGAGCAGCGCGGCAACCGCGAACTGGCGCGGCAGCCGCTGGACCGCGCGGAGCTGTTCGGCGTGATCGCGCGGCTGCGCCTGGGCCTGGGCGATTACCGCGAAGCCGAGCGCCTGCTGCAGACCCAGGGCGCGATCATCGATGGCCTGAAGGATCCGCCCGACAGTCTGCGGCTGGCGTCGGCCACCGACTACGGCCGCACCCTGCGCCTGCTGGGCCGCCCGGCCGTCTGCGTGGCGCGGATGCAGCCGCTGGAGGCCGATGCCCGGCGCCAGCAGCGCCAGCTGCCGGTGCAGGCGGCCGATTTCCATTCCGAGCTGGGCCGCTGCCAACGCGACGTGGGCAATCCGCGCACGGCGCGACTGCTCTACCAGCGCTCGCTGGAAGTACGGCGCAATGCGCTGGACGACATCGCCGGCGTGGTCGAGAACCTCGCCGACCTGGCCGATCTGGAGCGCGACGCCGGCAACAACGAAGCCGCCCTGCTGGGGTTCCGCAACGCGCTGGCGCAGCTGAAGGCCAGCGTCGGCAACCGTCATCCGCTGGCGATCGGCCTGCTGCAGCGCCTGTGCGATCTGGAGCGCGGCGCCGGGCAACTGGTCGTCGCCGAACGCGACTGCCACGATGCCCTGAGCCTCGCCCTCGATCGCCACGGCGACCAGCATCCGGCGAGCGTCAACGCGCGCCGCCAACTGGCCGCGATCCACGTCGACCTGGGGCGGTTCCGCGAAGCCGGCGATGCTTATCGCGCCAGCCAGCCCTGGCTGATCGCCCGTCTGGGCCGCCAGCACATCGACGTGGCGCGCGACGACAACAGCCTGGGCATCGTGGCCTGGGAACTCGGCGACTTCGAGACCGCGCTGCGCCATCTCGACCGCGCGCTGGCGGTGCTGCGCAAGGATCCGGCATCCGCGCTCTATCAGGGCGTGCTGTTCAACAAGGCCATGGTGCTGCACGACGCCGGACGCGATCGCGCCGCGCTGCCGCTGCTGATGGAGGTGGAGCGGCTGCGCATCGCCCGGCTCGGCAAGCAGCACGAACTCGTCGGCGACACCGAGCGCATGATCGGCGAGGTGCAGGCCGCGCTGGGCATGGATGCCGAGGCGCGCACGCGCCTCGCCGCCGCGGTCGATCTCACCCGCGCCGGCGCCGGTTACGGCCCTTCGCATCCGCACACCCGCCGCGCCGAACTGTCGCTGGCCCTGTTCGATCTGCGGCGCAGCGATCCGCCGGATCCTTCGGCGCTGGCGCAACTGGAGCAACTGGCCGCGTTGCCCCGATCCGACCCCGAACTGCGCAAGGTCGCATGGCTGGCGTCGACCGCCATCGCCCTGCAACACTGCCTGCAACCCGGTTTCGGCGACGGGCCGCAGAGGCTGGACGATATCGCCGAGGACATCGCCGCCGCGCTGCCCGAAGGCGGCGCCGTCGCACGTGCCTTCGAACGGGAACGCGGCCGCTGCCGCTGACAGACTCAGGAGAACCCGATGACACCGATCCGCCCGCTGCTGGTTTCGCTCGCTTTCGCCGCCTCGCTGCCGACCGGAAGCGGCTGCGCGCGCTCGCAACCCCATACCGACGAAGCGCCGACCGGCGCAACGCCGACAACGGCCGGCAAGACCGGCACGATCGAGGGCCGTATCCTGCATCCGGCGCATGTCGTGCCCGCGCTGCGCATCTGCGCCATCGGCAGCGGCGCGCCGCAGGACGCGAAACGCGTCTGCATCGACACTCGTCCGAGCCAGAACACCTACCGGATCGACGGCCTGCCGCCGGACGACTACGTCGTGATCGCAGCAGGCAATGAAGGGCCGTACCACGTCGGCGGACATGTGCAGCCGGTGCAATGCATCCGCGCGCCCTGCCCGGACATGCCGGCGTCGGTCGCGGTGGCCGCGGGCGCGACCGTGTCGGGCATCGACATCAACGGGTTCTACGAAAAGCGCGAGGATTTTCCGGCGATCCCGCGCGAATAAGCGCTGCCGGCAGCTGGCGACGCGCTTCCGGCCGAACCCGTATCCGATCGCGCTGCGTTTCCGGGCCGAGTGCGAAGGCGCCGCTGTCGCCGAAAGACCCGGACGGATGGATCGGGTTTCACACGATGGGTACGGTCGTTGACCCATGACCCGAAACCGCGGAGCCGCCAATTCCTTGAGAGGGCGGCGGAAGCGCCCATACCGCCTCAAGCCCCGGGGCCCGATCCGCTACGGCTGCGGCTTATTCGTCCGAATGCACGCCCAGTTCGCTCAAGATCTGGACTCGCAACTGCTGCACTGCCGGGCTTGTCAGACGGCGGGGATGCGGCAGCTCGACCTGGAACGTCTTCTGGATGCGGGTCGGACGCGACGACAGCACCATGATGCGATCGGCAAGATGGATCGCTTCCTCGACATCGTGCGTGATCAGGATGACGGTATGCCGTTCGTGCGCCAGGATGCGAAGCAGCTCGTTGCGCATGCGCAGGCTGGTCAGCGCGTCCAGCGCCGAAAACGGCTCGTCCATGAACAGAATGTCCGGCCTCACCGCGAGCGCGCGTGCGATCTCCACCCGCTTGAGCATGCCGCCCGACAGCTCGTGCGGATAGCTGTGTTCGAAGCCTTCGAGGCCGACAATCCCGGCGTAGTGATCGGCGATCGCCGTCTTGTCTCCGGCGTGCTTCTCGTCGTTGAGTCCGAACATCAGGTTCTCGCGCACCGTGAGCCACGGAAACACCGAGCCGTGCTGCGAAATCAGGATGCCTTCCGGGCTGGGCCGGTGACGCGTCACGCCGTCGATATCCACGCGCCCCGAGTCCGGCGGCATGAAGCCGGCGATCATCTGCATCAGCGTCGACTTGCCGCAGCCCGACGGCCCGACGATGGCGATGAATTCGCCATCGCCCACCTGCAGGCTGACGTCGTCCACAACCTGCAGTACGCCCGTGTCGGTCGCGAAGCCCTTGCGCATGCCTACCACGTCGATCTTAGTGGGCATAATGCCACCTCACGATCCTGGCGCCTTCAAGCAGGCGCATGAGCCCATCAAGCATCAGGCCGATCAGGCCGATGATGATCATCCCGGCGATGACCAGGTCGTAACGGTTGCCGGCATTGCGCGAATCCATGATCAGGTAGCCCAGACCCGAGCGCAGCGCGATCATTTCCGCCGCCACCACCACGAGCCAGGCCACGCCGAGGCCGATGCGCATGCCGACGATGATCTGCGGCAATGTGGCCGGAATCACCACGCGCATGAACAGCGTGCGCCGGGAGACGCCGAAGTTGTCGGCCGCGCGCAGGTAGCGCTTTTCGATGGTATGCACGCCGGCCACCGTCTGCAGCACCATCGGGAACACCGACGATATGAAGATCAGGTAGATCGGCGATGCGTTTCCGACGCCGAACCAGAGGATCGCGATCGGGATCCATGCGATCGGCGAGATCGGACGCAGGATCTGGAACAGCGGATTGAGCGTGTCGTATGCGCCGCGTACCCAGCCCATCCACAGCCCCAGCGGCACGCCCACGAGGACCGCCAGCCCGAAGCCCGTCCCGACGCGCGCCAGCGACGCGCCGATGTGCGCCCACAGCGTGCCGTCGCGCACCAACTCGACCGTCCCCGTCGCCACCTGCCATGGCGTCGGGAAGATGACGCTCTTCGTGGCGCCCACCATGACCCACCAGACGGCAAGCAACCCGATGATGATCGCGGTACCCGGCAGCGATCGCCGCAACCTGCTCATGCCCTGCAACCCCTTTCCATCGTTCAACCCGCCTGATGTTGTGCGTTCTGCGACCCGGCAGCGAGTCGGCCGATCCGCCACCGCAGCCGCTGCCACGGCGACTCCGGGAACGGGGCGACCACTACCGTCATTTGACCGCTCGCATGCGCACTGCAAGCGAACTGGTATTCGGACGCCCGCTCGAAAGGCAGGCGGAAGGTTTGACCAGGCATCAGCAGCGCGGGGCCGAACGTCTGCGGCACCGTGTCGTGATTCTTCAAGAGCAGCACATCGTTGACGCCCAGCATCAAGTCGATCCGCTGCGGCAGTATCTCGACCGCCTCGCCACGCATGCGGCGCTCCCAGGTGCCCTCGGGAATGACGAAGGCCTGTTCCCGCGTCGGCGGTCGCGCCACCGGCGCGAACGCGGCCCATGCGCTGGCCGCCACGCCGGCCGCGAACAGCATCGCCCACACCGCACGGGCGCGCCGCGTCATGGCGCGCACCGCATGCGCGCACGAATGGCGAGGATGCGCGTCATTCGGCCAGCAACGCCCGCACGTCGTGTACGTAATCCGCGGCCGCGCGGCCGTACGGCATCATCGCGCGCAGGCGACCTTGCGGATCGATCATGTAGACCGACGAGGAATGGCCGACGGTGTAGCTGTCGCCCACGGCCTTGCGCTGTGCCATTGCGCCATAACGCGCGCGGACGGTCGCCAGTTGCGCGGGCGTGCCGGTCGCGCCGATGAACGTGGGATCGAAACCCTTGAGGTAGGCGCGCAGGCGCGCGACATCGTCGCGCTCGGGGTCGACGGTGACAAAGACCACCTGCACCCGTCCGCCCTGCGCGCCAAGCTGCTTGCGCGCCTGCGCAAGCGTGGCAAGCGTCGTCGGGCAGACCCGGGGGCAATTCGTGAACCCGAACTCCAGCAGCACCACTTTGCCGCGATACGCCTTGAGCGACAGCGGCGTGCCGGCGGTGGACGCCAGCGCGATCCCTGGCGCCATGGCGGGCGGTTCGAATGCGCCCGCCTTCAGGACAGCGGGGCGTGCAGCGGCGGCGAGCGCCGTCGTGCCCAACGCGAGGACGACGATCATCGCAGGACGCATGAAGACACTGATATTCGGCGGATGCATCAGGGTCAAATCGCGATGGATGCCGGCTTCGACGCGCGCGCGAAGCTATCGTCCATATAGGTTTCGAAAGGGATCGGTCGCTTGATCGTTCCAGCATCGATGGAAAGCTGCATGAGTTCGTCGAACTCGCCGCGGATCATGCGCAGGTCGCCGTACGTCACCCGGTCAGTCGGGTTTTCCATGACGAAACGGATGATATTCGGGTCCTGATTGAAGAATTCGCGCCGCGCCGCGATGGCCACGGCCTTCTCACGATTGGCCTGCTGCGCGTCGAGCCAGTGGCCGGCGCCCTGGACGTAATTCACCAGCTCCTGTACCAGCGGGCGGTTGGACTGGATCAGCTCTTCGCGCACGGTGAGGCAGCAGCAGATGTAGTTGCGCCACTCATCGCGCGTCATGCGCAGGGGGCGCCCGTAACCGGCGTGCTGCGCGGCGGCGCCGAAGGGCTCGCCGGTGCAATAGGCATCGACCGCTTTGGCGTACAGCGCGGCTGGCATGTCCGGCGGCGGCATTTCGATGATCTCGATGTCCGCAGGCGTCAGACCTTCCTGCTTGAGCATGCGGCGCAGGAACAGGAAATCCACCGCGAAGCGGCTTGGAATCGCGATGCGCTTGCCGGTGAGCTGGCGGAACGTCCGGTACGGCGAATCCGTGCGAACCATGATCACCGCGCCGGAGCGATGGCCGAGGGAAACGATCTTTACCGGGATCTTCTTGTCGGCCAGGTCCATCACCAGCGGCGCCAACATGTAGGCGGCCTGGATACGACCCGCCATCAGCGATTCCTTGATCTCCGGCCAGCCGCTGTACTTGCTGAACTGGAATGCCGGGCCCGTCCTGCCCGCGGCAGCCAGCGCCTTGCCCTGCGCCACGCAGGCCACGGGAAGCGTGAGGTTGCAGGTGACCGGCAGCCCGCCGACGAGCAGTGCGCCGGAGGCATCGTCGTCCGCGCCACAGGCGCTCAACGCCGATGGCAGAGCCGCAGCAGCCAGCATGGCCTTGAGTAGCTGTCGCCTCTGGGGCTGATGGTCAGTGTCCATGGAACCCGTGCTCTGCGTGTGCCGGCATTGTAGCGACGCACGTCGAATATGGACAACGGCGCGGCAGGACGCGCAGCGCTTTCAGAAACGCTCGATGAGCGTCCTCTTTGAACCGCAAGCAGACCTCGCGCGATCGGCACGGGTTTCCTGATCAATTGCGACGGGAACAGCAAAGTTCCGCAGGTCGGCAACATCGATTCGGGAAAGGCATTCTCAAGTTGCAGTCTCGGATCTCCGCCGCACTGTCCAGGTTGGGGCGACGACTTGGACCGTGACGGCCGAGGCGTCGCTAGATAACGAGACCTCAGCCATCGAAAGGGCGCACCATGAGCGCGCGCCAGAGGCACAGCGATTCAACTCATGGGCTGCGGACATCACAGCGGCAACGGCTGCTGCAGCGGGTCGATGCGGCCTTCGCCGCGCATCACTTTCTTGTACTCGGCGCGGCTGACCGACACATAGCGGTCGTTGCCGCCGATCTCGACCTGCGGGCCGTCCTGCAGCGCGTGTCCCTGTTCGTCCACGCGCACGGTCATGGTCGCCTTCTTGCCGCTGTGGCAGATGGTCTTGATCTCGGTGAGTTCGTCGGCCCAGGCCAAGAGGTACTGGCTGCCCTCGAACAGCTCGCCACGGAAATCGGTGCGCAGGCCGTAGCACAGCACCGGAATGCGCAGCCGATCGACGATCTCGCTCAGCTGCCACACCTGCGCGCGGGTGAGGAACTGGGCCTCGTCCACCAGCACGCAGTCGAGCTTGTCGTGCTTGCCGATGTCGTTGCGCGCCCAGATCTCCAGATCGTCGTCGCGCTCGAACGCCTGGCCCTCGGCGCTCAGGCCGATGCGCGACGCGACCGTGCCGGAGCCGGCGCGGAAATCCAGCTTCGGCGTGAAGATCAGCACGCGCATGCCGCGTTCGCGATAGTTGTGCGCGGACTGCAGCAGGGTCGTGGTCTTTCCGGCGTTCATCGCCGAATAGTAGAAATAGAGCTTGGCCATGGCGCCTAGTTTAAGGGCAGGCGCCGCGGATGCGGCGCCTGCCCCGGGCGACTCACGGGGCGTTGCGGGCTTCCGGCGCGTCCTCGATCTCGCCCACCTTCACCAGGCCTTCCTTCCACACCTTGTCTTCGAACGCCCAGTACTTCTGCGGGTCGGTCCGCGAGGCGTCGTACAGCCCCTTCAGGCCGACGCCGCCGATCGAGCCGAACAGCTGGTTGCCCGGACCGACGGTGGAAATCAGCACGCCGGCATCGAAGCCGGTACGCGAGCCGGTCATCTGCCGCTTGCCCTGCGCGAGCGCGCGCTCGAAGCGCGGCTTCGCGACGGCGTCGGCGTATTCGTCGACGATCCTGCGGCCGCGCTTCGGCACGTCGGCCTGCTGCTGCGGGGTGAGTTCGCGCCACATCTTCTCGCGGATGGCGAGGAACTCCGGATAACCGCGCTCGGCGGCCAGATCGGCCCAGACGTACGCTTCGACGCGGTCGGCAGTCACGCCCACGCCGTGCCAGTACAGCAGGCTCAGGCGATGCTGCGAATACTTGTCGGCATAGCGCGATGCGATGCGGAAGGATTTGGCCGCATCGCGCCAGTTGCCGGACGCCGCAGCCTTGTTGGCGTAGATGCGGTGGAGTTCGTTGGGATGATTGACCGCCATCTTCACCAGCGCGTCGAAATTCGCGACCGCGAACGCGTCGCTGTCGACGGCGACCGCCTGTTCGGCGTGGATGGGATCAGCGGCAGGTGCGGCACTGGACACTACCGGCAGAGACAGAACGCAAGCTGCGGCCAGCAAGTGCGGGGCGAATCGTTTCATGCGATATCTCCTGAAGCTTGGGGGGGGCATCATCGAGACGGTGTTCCTGCAGGAAATGTGACCTTGCAGATCAAGGAACCTCTGATTGATGCACGGGTTCCGCGCGCCATGGAAGGCGCGCTCGCGAATCAAGCGCGCAAGGGCTTGATTCGGCGGGAGCGAAAACAGGCTTGGCCCGGGTTCGCGACGTCTGGATCACGCCAGGGTGCGTCGATTCGGACCCTCCTCGATTCCGGTTTGCGTTCTCGCCGCAAACTCACCGCAAGAATCAGCGATCGGCTCCGGGAGCCTCGGGCACAGGCGCTTCCGGAACGGGCGCATCCACCTCGGGCGCGGTTTCGGGAATCCGCGACGGCTTGCCGGTCTCCTCGATCTCGCCGATGGTCACCTTGCCGATCCGCGGTTTCGCCCAGATCCTGTCCTGCCAGGCCCAGTATTTCTTCACGTCCCAATAACGGTCGTCGTAGAACTTCGAGCCCTCGATCGTCTGCGAACCCTCCGGCCCCGGCACCTGGATCTGCACGCCGCGGTTGAAGCCGGTGCGGCTGCCGGTCATCTCGCGCTTGCCGATGCGCAGCTGATGCTCGTAGCGCGGCTTGGCGGCCGCGTCGCCGAACCGCGCGTAAACGGCCTGCCCTTCTTCGATCGCGCGGGCGCGCTCGGCTTCGCTCAGCGCCTTCCAATACCGTTCGCGCAGACCGACGAAGCCCAGATAGCCGCGCTCGGCGGCGAGATCCATCCACGCATAGGCCAGCACCGGATCGCGCGGCGCGCCTTCGCCGTTCCAGTACATCTCCGCGACCATGCCCTGGGACGGCTTGTCGGCGAAGAAACTCGCGCGACGGAAATACCGCAACGCGTCGTCGAACCGCTTCTGCTTGTAGGCCTCAAGCCCGAGCAACCGGTATTTCAGATCCTGATGGTGTTCCAGGAACCCCGTGGTGATCAGCAGCGGATCTTCGACCGGATCCGGCGGCACCACATTGGACTGGGCGGCGGCGTTGGCCATCGAAACCGAGGCAATCAGGACGAGAAGGCAACTGGCGGCAATGGTGCGGGGCGGATTCACGGCGACGGCTCGGTGGAATATCGATTCATGGATGCACACGTTAGCCGAATCGTCGCGCCGACGCAGGTAAACTGACGACCTATCGGTCATCGGTCACCCCACCTTTTTCCATGCACGGTCTCAATCCTCCCCAACGCGAAGCGGTGCTGCACGCCGATGGCCCGATGCTGGTGCTGGCCGGCGCCGGCAGCGGCAAGACCCGGGTGATCGTGGAGAAGATCGCGCACCTGATCCAGGCGAAGCATTACCCGGCCAAACGCATCGCCGCGATCACCTTCACCAACAAATCGGCGAAGGAAATGCGCGAGCGCGTCGCCAAGCGGATCCGCGGCGACGGCGCCGAAGGCCTGACCATCTGCACCTTCCACGCGCTGGGCCTGAAGATCCTGCAGATCGAACACGCGAAGATCGGGCTGAAGCGCGGGTTCTCGGTGTTCGACAGCGACGACTCGATGGGCCAGGTCAAGGATCTGATGCCCGGCGCCAAGGGCGACGCGATCCAGGCGATGCAGGGGCTGATCTCGCGCGCCAAGAACGCCGGCCTCTCGCCCGAACAGGCGCTGGACGCCGCGCAGAGCCCGCGCGAGCGCGAAGCCGCGGCGCTGTACGCCAAGTACCAGAAGCGCCTGACCACCTTCAACGCGGTGGATTTCGACGACCTGATCCGGCTGCCGGTGCAACTGCTGGAAAGCGACGCCGACTGCGTGCTGGGCTGGCGCGAACGCATCGGCTATCTGCTGGTGGACGAGTGCCAGGACACCAACGACGCGCAGTACCGTCTGCTGAAGGCATTGGCCGGCGAGAAGGGCAACTTCACCTGCGTGGGCGACGACGACCAGAGCATCTACGCCTGGCGCGGCGCGAACCCCGAGAATCTCTCGCAGCTGGGCCAGGATTACCCGGCGCTGCGGATCGTCAAACTCGAACAGAATTACCGCTGCAGCAATCGCGTGCTGCGCGCGGCGAATGCGCTGATCGCCAACAATCCGCACGAACACCTGAAAAAACTCTGGAGCCAGCAGGCCGACGGCGAACGCATCCGCATCCTCGAATGCCGCGACGGCGAGCACGAGGCCGAACGCGTCGCCGCTGAGATCCAGTTCCTCAACAGCACCAAGAAAGCCGAATGGCACGAGTTCTGCATCCTGTTCCGCGGCAACCACCAGTCGCGGCCGCTGGAAAAAGCGATGCAGCTGCTGCGCATTCCGTATCACCTGAGCGGCGGCACCGCGTTCCTGGATCGCGGCGAAGTGAAGGACGCGCTGTCGTGGCTGCGGCTGATCGCCAATCCCGAGGACGATGCGGCCTTCCTGCGCGCCGTGCAGTCGCCCAAGCGCGAAGTCGGCGCGACCACGCTGGCGAATCTGGCCGAGCTGGCGCAGCAGGCGGGTCTGCCGATGTCGCGGGCCGCGGAATCGATGGGCCTCCTCAAACAATTGCAGCCGCGCGCGGCCAACGCGCTCAGCGGCTTCGTCGACATCGTGCGCGACCTGCGCAACGACGCGCGCACGCTCACCCCGGCCGAACTGGTGCGCAAGCTCAACGACCGCTCCGGCCTGCTCGCGGCGCTGCGCGCGCAGTGCAAGACCGACCAGATGTTCGCGATCCGCCGCGGCAATCTGGACGAACTGGGCGACTGGTTCGACAGCGCGCGCGGCGGCGCCGGCCCGGGCGAACTGGCGGCATCGCTGGCGCTGCTCAGCCACGCCGACAAGAGCGATCCGGGCAATCAGGTGCGGCTGATGAGCCTGCACGGCGCGAAAGGTCTGGAATTCCGCTACGTCTTCATCATCGGCCTGGAAGACGGCACGCTGCCGCACGAGGCCAGTCTGGAAGAAGGCCGGCTCGACGAAGAGCGGCGGCTGCTGTACGTCGGCATCACCCGCGCGAAGGAACAGCTGTGGCTGTCGCATTCGCGCGAAGCGCAGCGCTGGGGCACGAAATTGAGATTGACCCCCAGCCGCTTCCTCGACGAACTGCCGGACGACGAGATCCAGCGCGACGGCGCCGATCCGGTGGCCGACGCCACGCGCAAACAGGAACGCGCCAGCGCCGGATTCGCCGCGATCAAGGCGATGCTGGAAGGCTGAGCGCATGGACCGGATGAACCTCTGAATGGACATCCTGATCGTCTGTGTCGTCGCGCTGCTGGCCTCCGTGCTGACGTTCTTCTCCGGCTTCGGCCTCGGCACGCTGCTGCTGCCGGCGTTCGCATTGTTCATGCCGGTCGAGCACGCCATCGCGATGACCGCGGTGGTGCATCTGCTCAACGGCCTGTTCAAGCTCGCGCTGTTGCGGAAACACATCGATACCAGGGTGCTGCTGCGCTTCGGCCTGCCGGCGGTGCTGGCGGCGGTGCTCGGCGCATGGCTGCTGTCGGCGCTGGGCACATTGCCGGCGCTGCACGCCTACACCGCATTCGGCCACCGCTTCGAGGTCCTGCCGCTCAAGCTGGTCATCGGCATGTTGTTGCTCCTGTTCGCGATGATCGAACTGCTGCCGAAACTGCGCGACCTGGAATTCGATGCGCGCTGGCAGCCGCTCGGCGGCGCGCTCAGCGGGTTCTTCGGCGGCTTGGCCGGCATGCAGGGCGCGCTGCGCAGCGCGTTCCTGGCGCGCAGCGGCCTGGACAAACAGGCATTCGTCGCCACCGGCGCGGCCATCGCTTGCGTCATCGACGTATCGCGGCTGGCGGTGTACGCAGGCACGCTGCTGGCGGTGTTCGGCACGCTCGATCATCGTCTGCTCGCCTGCGCGGTGCTGGCCGCGTTCGCCGGCGCCTGGCTGGGCAACCGCCTGCTGCACAAGACCACGCTGCGCGGCCTGCAGCGCGTGGTCGCGGCAATGCTGTTCGCGTTCGCGATCGGCCTGATCCTCGGCGTGCTGTAGGACGAGAGGTTGCTAGGCGGCCTGTCACGGGCCTCGGCTACACTTCGGCGATCCCTTCGCCATTCCGTTTTCGTGGAGCCCTCATGCGCCGATCCCTGCTGTTCACCGCCCTGTTCACCGCCGCGCTGGGGCTGAGCGCCTGCCGCACCGTCCACGACGCCGCATCGACCGAAGCGCCGCCGTCGGCGCCGGTCGCCGCTGCCGCTGCCGTCGGCGCCGCCGACGACAATCTGAACGCGGTGCTGTGGGTGCAGCGCTCGGCCGAATACCGGGCCACGACCGAAACCGTGTTCCGCGCCGCGATCGACAAGCTGGACGCCGCCCTGAAGGATCCGGACTGGGACGCGCTGGTGCCCGGTGAGCGTGCGACGCCGGCGCGCGGGCTGCCGCCGGCGATCGTGATGGACGTGGACGAAACCGTGCTGGACAACTCGCCGTACCAGGCGCGACTGGTCCATGAGGGCAAGGAGTACAACGAAGCGACCTGGGACGATTGGGTGCGCGAGGAAAAAGCGCTGCCGGTGCCGGGCGTGGTCGAGTTCGCGCGCGCGGCGCAGGCCCGGGGCGTGACCATTCTCTACATCTCCAACCGCGCCGAGCACCTGCTCGGGCCGACGCTGGCGAACCTGCGCGCGGTCGGGCTGCCGGTGAAGGACGACAGCGTGTTCCTGGGCCTGGGCACCTTCATCGCCGACTGCGAGCAGGAAGGGTCGGAAAAGCTGTGCCGTCGCCAGTTCGCCGGCCGCAGCTACCGGGTGCTGATGCAGTTCGGCGACCAGCTCGGCGACTTCGCCCAGATCCTCGCCAATACCCCCGAAGCGCGCGCAGCGCTGTACGACCAGCATCAGCCCTGGTTCGGCCAGCGCTGGTGGATGCTGCCCAACCCGACCTACGGCTCGTGGGAGCCGGCGGTGTTCGGCAACGACTGGCGCCAGCCGCGCGAGCAGCGCCGCGCGTTGAAGCGCGAAGCGCTGAATCTCGCGCCTTGACGGCAACGTCCGGGATCGGGCGTTCAACGTCGCGCAATGCGCATGCGATCCATCGTGCCGGGGGCTTCGATGGATCGCCTCCAATCGAATCCGAGATAAATTGAATCAATGACTTAAGTCGTGTTTCTTAAAGCGTTGCATTAAAAGTCGCCCGCCGGTACCCTGTTCCCATCCGGCGATGCCGGAGCCATGCCACAACCGTGATCCTCCGGCCCCGGCCGGAATTCGGGAGACCTTCGGGTCTCCTTTTTTTTGAAGCCGGTCGCTTGTCGGACCCGGCCCGGCCCGCCAAGATGCGGGACCATGTCGCAGCCCGTGCCCGCCTTCCGCAGACCCGCCCCCGTGCTGCCCACCCTGCTGGCGGCGCTGCTGGCGCTGGCTGCGGCCGGCTGTGGCGGCGGCGAACGCGTGACGCCCACCGTCGCGAGCGAGCCCACCGACGCCGTGGCCCTGCTCACCCGGCACCTGCGCGACAACGATCTGCAGGCCTTCGCCCGCGACGCAGTACCCCCGGCGCTGCGCCCGCAGCTGGCAGCCGCCTGGCAGGCCGGACGCACCCGCTGGCCGCTGGAAGAGCTGCCGTTCGACCACAAGATCCCCGGCATGCTGGCGATACTGGCCGCCGACAAGGCCGATGTCCGGCTGCGCCGCAGCTTCGACAGCCAGTTCGCCAACGCCCACGGCGAGATCCGCGCCGCGGCCAAGTCTTTGGGGCTGTTCGGGGTGAAGTTCCTCCAGACCGACATCGCGCTCAGCGCCGAGGAGCGTGCGCACTACGCGCAGCTGGTCGCGGTGCTGAGCGACTGGGGCACGCGCGCGAAACTGGGCGATCCCAAGCGCGCGCGCGGCACGATCGCCCGGCTGACCCTGGCCGCGCGGCAGAGCGGACTGCGGGAAGAAGCGGATTTCCAGCGTTACGGCATGGACGACAGCCTGCGCCGGCTGACGCCGGTCGTCGCCGCCCTGAAGGAAAGTCTTCGCGCCTACGATCTGGACCTGGACAGCAGCCTGGGCGCGATGACCCTGTCGCTGGTCAGCCAGGAGGGCGACCAGGCCCGGGTGCGGATGCGCTATCCGCTGGACGGGAAAACCATCGATACCGTGGTGACGGTGGAGCGCATCGACGGCCGCTGGTACCTCAGCGACTTCCTGCGCCATGCCCGCGCCGCCGCGGCCGTGCCGCCGGGGCCGGCCGGCCCCACGCCAGCCACGCCGGCACCCGCGGCGGCGCCCCCGGGCGCGCCGCCGGTCGTCCCGACCACGGAAACCGCGACGACGAAACCGACTTCGTCATAATGGCGGCGATCATGCCGACATCCCCGAACCAGCCAACCCTCTTCGACCCCGCGCAGCGCGCCGACGCTACGCCGGCGCCGTCCGCTGCCGAGCCCGCCGCCCAGACCTCCGGGCCTGAAGCCGCACCTGCCGAAGCATCGCCCATCGACGCCACCGCCAACGACGCGCCCGCGATGGAACAGGCCGGGCCGACGATGGCCGCCGCTCCGGCCGCCTCCTCCAGCCCGCCGCCCGCCGGCCCAGCCCAGACCCGCAGCGGCCGCCGGCCCTGGTGGGCCGGACTGCTGGCCAAGGTGCTGGAGCCGTGGATCGAACTGCGCATCGAGCCGCTGCCGGAATCGCTGAACAACGATCCACGCCCGATCTGCTTCGTGCTGGAGGATTACGGGCTGTCCAACGCCTTGATCCTCGACCGCGCCTGTCGCGAAGCCGGGCTGCCATCGGCGCTGCGGCCGCTGCCCGGCGACCCGTTGAAACGCAAACGCGCCTATGTCGCGCTGTCGCGGCGCAACGCCAACTCTACCCTCGGGCTGGCCGCGGACATGGCCGTGGATCTCGCCACCGGCAAGCCCCCGAAGATGGCGCGCCCGGCGCGCCGTCATTCCGAAGCGCTGGCACGGTTGCTCGAAGCCCACCGCGTCGATCCGGCGCTGGACGTACAGCTGGTGCCGGTGTCGATCTTCGTCGGCCGCGCCCCGGACCGGAACAACAGCTGGTTCTCGGTATTGTTCTCCGAGAACTGGACTCTCGTCGGCCGCTTCCGCCGACTGCTGGCGATCCTGCTCAACGGCCGCGACACCTTCGTGCAGTTCGCCACGCCGGTGGCGGTGCGCACCGTCGTCGCCGAAGACCTGCCGCCGGAACGCGCGGTGCGCAGGGTGTCTCGCGTGCTGCGCACCCACTTCAACCGCATCCGCGAGGCGGTGATCGGCCCGGACCTGTCCACTCGCCGGCTGCTGATCGACAAGGTGCTGACCTCCGAGCCGGTCAGGCAGACGATCGCCGACACCGCGCGCCGCGAGAACACCAAGGTCGAAGACGCCTGGAAGAAGGCCCACCTCTACGCCTACGAGATCGCCGCCGACTATTCGCCGCCGGTGGTGCGTTCGGCCTCGTTCCTGCTCACCACCGTGTGGAACCGCATCTACCGCGGCGTGCTGGTGCATCACCTCGACAAGCTCAAGCAGGTCGCGCCCGGCTATGAAGTGGTGTACGTGCCCAGCCATCGCAGCCACATGGATTACCTGCTGCTGAGCTATCTGCTGTACACGCAGGGCATCGTGCCGCCGCACATCGCCGCCGGCATCAACCTCAATCTTCCGGTCATCGGCACCATCCTGCGCAAGGGCGGCGCGTTCTTCCTGCGCCGCAGCTTCCGCGGCAATGCGCTGTATTCGGCGGTGTTTTCCGAATACGTCGCGCAGCTGGTGGCGGGCGGCTATTCGATCGAATACTTCATCGAGGGCGGGCGCTCGCGCACCGGCCGCCTGCTGCAGCCCAAGGGCGGCATGCTGGCGATGACCATCCGCGCCTATCTGCGCCAACCGGTGCGCCCGGTGCTGTTCCAGCCGGTCTACGTCGGCTATGAAAAGCTGATGGAGGGCAACAGCTATCTCGACGAACTGTCGGGGAAACCCAAGGACAAGGAATCGGTCTGGCAATTGCTGATGGGCATCCCCCGGGTGCTGCGGCAGAACTACGGCCAGGTGGTGGTGAATTTCGGCGAGCCGATCACCCTCGCCGACATCCTCGCCGAACAGGCGCCGGAATGGGACGGCAAGCCGGTGGGCGAGGACGAGAAGCCGCAGTGGCTGGCCAGCGCCACCGACACCTTGGCCGACCGCATCCAGGTCAACATCAACCGCGCCGCCGACGTCAATCCGATCAATCTGCTCGCACTCGCAGTGCTGTCCACGCCCAAGCACGCGATGGGCGAAGCCGACCTGCTGGCGCAGATCGCGCTGTCGAAAACCCTGCTGGCCGAAGTGCCGTATTCCGACCGCATCACCGTCACTCCGCACACGCCCGGACAGATCGTCGCCCATGGCGAGGAGATCGGCGTGCTCGCGCGCACCGCGCATCCGCTGGGCGATGTGCTGCACGTGGACGGCGACACCGCGGTGCTGCTCAGCTATTTCCGCAACAACGTGCTGCACCTGTTCGTCGCCACCGCGTGGATCGCCTGTTGCTTCCAGCACAACCGGCGGATGAGCCGCAACACGCTGCTGCGCATCGGCCGCTCGCTGTACCCCTTCATGCAGGCCGAACTGTTCCTGCCGTGGGACGAAGACGGCTTCGCCGATCAGCTCGAACGCACCATCGCGGTCTTCATCCGCGAAGGCCTGCTGGAACAGGTGAGCGACGACGACGGCGGCATCCTCGCGCGCAATGCCGGGCAGTCCGACGAAGTGTTCCGCCTGCGCGCGCTGGGCCACCCGCTGCAGCAGGCGTTCGAGCGCTACTACATCGCGATTTCGGTGCTGGCCAAGAACGGCCCGGGCGCGCTGGGCGCGGGCGAACTCGAAAGCCTCTGCCACCTCGCCGCGCAGCGCCTCAGCCTGCTGTACGCGCCGGCCGCGCCGGAATTCTTCGACAAGACCCTGTTCCGCAGCTTCATCCAGAAACTGCGCGAACTGAAACTGGTGTGGCCCGACGAGAACAGCAAACTCGTCTTCGACGCGCGCCTGGACAACTGGGCGAAGGACGCGCAGACCATCCTCGGCCGCGAACTACGCCACACCATCGAGAAGGTCAGCCCGGAAGCGGTGAAGCCGGAGACGCCGGCGGCGGCGGATTGATCGGAGCGGCCGGCGGCACGCCGCAAATCAACGCAAGCGCGCGGCTTTCGCCTTCGGCGGAACATCGCGACGCTGCACCGGCGACGCAGGCCGCAGGCGGCCGCGCTGCTTGGCGACGACCACCTCGTACTGGGCGCTGAGCACGGCCTCGTTGCCGGCGCGGTCGGCGGCTTTGCAGATCGCCTGCCGCGTCCCGACGGTTGCGGTATCGATCGGCGTACAACTCTGGCTTGCGATCCCGGACAGCGCGTCGCTGGCGCTGAGCTGGAAATCGTGGGCCGCGCCGACCGGCAGTTGCGCTGGCGGCATGATCGCGGTGAGCTCCGGACGGGTCATGTCGATCCGGATCGGTGTGCTCGGCGTAGTGGCGATATTGCCGGCACGATCGCGTACGGACTGGATCGGGAAGATGTGTACGCCTTCCTCCGACAGATTGGTGGGTTGTGGGCAGCGGCCCACCAGTCCGGAGGTCGCGTCCGAGCAGCGATAGTCCACATCCACGTGGGTGCCATACCAGCCTTCGGCATTCGGTGCCTCGGGCCGCAACTCGACGACGATCCGCGGCGGCGTGGCATCGCGTTTGAGCGTAAGTGATTCGCTGCTCTCGAGGCCGCCGCGATTCTTCAAGTTGCACTGCAGACGAATGTAATCCGAATCGCGGTTCTCGATGTAGGACTCGCATCCGGACATCTCGACGATGCCGCTTTCGGGGTCTTCGTACATCCAGCGGATATCGATGTCTCCGATGTACCAGCCGTTCTCCCCCATCGGACCGATGATGCGGGAGGCGAGCTGCGGCGCAGTGGTGTCCGAGGACGAGCCGACCTCCAGCCGGTAGGCGCGACGGCCGACGACACCGCTGGCGTCGCGCGCTTCCACCGTGAAGTCGAACGCACCCGTCGCATAGAAATATGCACGCAGCAGGCCGTCCGGATCGAGTTCGATCCATTCCGGCAGCGCGCCGGACACGACGCGAAACGTGGCAGCGCCCGTGTTGCCGGTCGTCACGAACCGTACTTCATAAGCCTGCTGGACTTCCGCGCGCGGCAGCGCGTCGGGCCCGAGCGTCAGACCCGGCGACTGGCCGCTGCCGTTGCTGCCCCAGCAGATGCGCGCGCCGTCGTCGCGGATTGCACACGTGTGGACGACGCCCGCCGACACCGAAACAAAGCGGCCCTGCGGCGGCGTTGCCTGGCCCTTGTCGTTGCGGCCCCAGCACACGAGCGCGCCGTCGCTGCGGATCGCGCAGTTGTGGAACGCGCCCGCCGACAGTGCGCGATACGTCGCGCCGGGCGGCGGCGTGGCCTGGCCTTCGCCATCCATGCCCCAGCAATGCAACAAGCCATGGACGGCGATGGCGCACGAATGACGTTCGCCGACATCCAACGCGCTGAATTCACCGGCCGGCGCGGCGGTCTGCCCATCGGCGCCGTAGCCCCAGCAGGCCAGCGTGCCGTCTTCGCGAATACCGCAGCTGTGGTTGAGGCCGGTGGCGACGCGGCGAAATGTCTCCGCGGGCGGCGAGCTCTGGCCATTGACGTTCCAGCCCCAGCAGGCCGCGCCGCCGTCGGTGCGCACCGCGCAGCCGTTGAACTGGCCGACGTCCACATCGCGCACCGCAGTGCCCGGCAGCGGCTGGCCGCCGCCGCGGTGCACATCGCCCCAGCATTGCAGGCTGCTGTCGCCGAGGATCGCGCAGCTCTGATCGCCGTTTGCACCGACTGCCGACGCGCGGATCAGCGGCGCAACGCGCTGTCGCTGCGCGTTGTCGCCCCAACAGTCGACCAGACCGCTGCCCGAAGCGCTGCAGGTGTGCGCTCTTCCCGTGGAAACGCTGCCGGTGCCGATGCGCAGCGTGTTGAATTGGCGTACGAATACATCGGAACCGATGCAATGCAGTTGATTCGACATACCGATACCGCAGGCGAAGTCGCCAGCGACAACAACTTCGTCGAGATCAGCGTATGGAAAATCCAGGCTGTAGGGGCCTTCCTCGCCGTCGCAGACGATTTCGGCTGTGCCTTCGTGCCACTGCCAGCAGACCAGATCTTCGCCGAGCGCCAGCAGCCGGGCATCGTATCGCGCGACCCGTTCGAGCCAGGCCCCGATATCGCCCCAGCACACCGGGCGCGAACCCGGGTCGCGATTGGCGCAGATCGCGCTGTCGCTGGCGACCAGCGACCGGAAGTGGTTGCCCACAGGGACACCCGACACCAGCGGACCCTGGCCCCAGCATTCCACGGTTCCAGCGACCGTGATCGCGCAGCTGTAGCGGTCGCCCGTCACGACGCTGGCATAGCGTCCGGGCGGCGCTCCGGTCTGCCCGAAACTGTTGTCGCCCCAGCAGACGGCCGCACCGTCGATGAGGAGGCCGCAGGCATGCGCTTCGCCGACGCTGACCGTCGACATCGCGGCCGTCGGCGTCGGGCCCAGCGACGCGCCCCAGCACGTCGCGGCGCCTCCGCGCAGGATGCCGCAACCGCTGGCTGCGCCCAGATCCAACTGCGAATAACGGCCGGTCGGCGGCTGCATCGATGGCACGCGTTCGGCGCAATGCGCCTCGCCGTCGGCATCGAGCGCACACGCCTCGCCCCCGCCGACCGTGAGACCGGTCAGCGTGGTGCCCTGTTCGTGCAACCAGTCATCCCAACCGTAATCCCAACCCCAGCATTGGGCCGTACCGTCCAATCGTGTAGCGCAGGCGTGGGCGCCGCCTGCGGAAATCTGCGTGAAGCGGCCCGGCGGCGCATTCAATGCCCCGTCGTACAAATAGCCCCAGCACACAGCGCTTCCGTCTTCGCGCAATGCGCAACCGAAGTGGGAACCAGCCGACACGGCGATGAAACCGGCGTCCGTCGGGGCATCGTTCTGTCCGTAATAATTGTTTCCCCAGCACAGGACACGACCATCGCTGCGCAGCGCACAGGCATGTTCGTTCTTGACGCTTACGCTGGTGAAATGACCTGGTGGAACAGTGCTCCAATCGGTTCCGCCCGCGCCGGGATGGCCCCAGCATTGCAGCGTGCCGTCCGTACGGATGACGCAAGCGCCCATGGACGACATGGACACCGCGATGAAGCGACCTCCAGTGGGTGCGGTAGCGCCAACGCCGTTCTGGCCGCTGCCCCAGCACTCCAAGCGCCCGTCCGGACGCAGGCCGCACGCCTCTTCGGAACCCACGGCCAGCGACCGCCACGGCCCCGGCGATGGCATCGTCGCTCCCCCGGCAGAACTGCCCCAACACACCGCTTCGCCATCCGAACGCAGCGCGCAGCTGACAAATGCGCCGGAAGCGACCGAGACATAGCGCCCTGCCGGCGGCTGATACAGGCCGTAGCTGGTTTTGCCCCAGCACTTGAGCTGCCCAGCGGTGTCGATGGCGCAGTTATGACCATAACCCACCGCAAGCGAGGGCCGGTCGATCATCGACGCATCGGACGGCCCGGCATACGCCTGCACGGCAGGCCATGCCAGCAACACGCACAACACCCATCGCGTCCATGACGATCCACGCGACTGCCCACGCTGCAGCGACCATTCCATTCGATTCCCCTGTCGTCGTCCCGGCGTGGGCGGCGGTTTTACGGATTCTAGCGCCCGCATGACGACATCCGCCCGTCGGACGGCACGCCGCCCGAGCCGGGCGACGTGCATGGGCGCACCCCTCAGCGCTTGGCGGGCTTCACGCCGCCACGGATCGATTCCGGCAGTACGCGCCGCACCTGCTTCGGGGCACGTTGGTTCTGCGGCATCGGTTGCCCCGCGCCGCCGGTGCGGCGGGTTGGATACACGACCAGATACACCGCGCTCACGCTGTTGCTGTTGCCGGCGCGGTCGATGGCCGTACAGGTGGCCACACGCAACCCGGATCCGGTGTCGGACACGCTGGGTGGGCTGGTATCGATCGGCGTACAGCTCTGGCTCGCGATGCCGGAAACCGCGTCCGTGGCGCTGAGCTGGAAGTCGTGAGTCGCGCCGACAAACAGTTGTGCGGGCGGCATCGTCGCCGAGAGCTGGGGGCGGGTCCAGTCGATGCTGATCAGGGTCGCCGGCGTGGTCGCAATATTGCCGGCATTGTCGCGGGCCGACTGGATCGGAAAGGTGTGCAAGCCTTCCACAGACAGGGCCGCAGGCTGCGGGCAATCGCCGTTCATGCCGGAGGTCATATCCAGGCAATCGTAGAACACACTCACCGGCGCGGTGTACCAGCCCTTGGGATTCGGCGCCACGGGATTGAGCCAGGTGCGGATCTGCGGCGGCGTGGCGTCGCGCTTCAACGGCTGGGATTCCGCCTGTCGTCTTCCTCCCCTGTTCAATGCACTGCACGTGACAGCGCTTGAACTGAAGTCAACACTGATCACCCTTTCATCACAGCCCTCGGTCTCGACGATACCGCTTTCTGCATCGCTCACGTCCCAGCGGACATGCACATCGCTCGTATACCAACCGTTATCGCCGATGGTTCCGGAGATGATGCCGCCCGTGATCACCGGCGGTGTCGTGTCCGACGACGGACCGATCTGCAGACGGTATTGTCTGCTGGCGACCAAGCCGTTGGCGTCACGCGCTTCGACCACGAAATCGAATGCGCCCATCCATATCGTCCGGCCGCCCAGCAACCCGTCCTGTCCAAGCACGATGCCTGTCGGCAATGCACCCGACACCAGCCTGAATTTTGGCGATCGCAGCACATAGCCAGCACTCCCCGTCACCAGGAATCGAGCTTCATACGGCACATTTTGATCGCCGCGAGGCAAGTCGACGGGGCCAATCGCCAAGCTCGGCGACTGGCCGCTGCTGTTGCTGCCCCAGCAGATGCGCCCGCCGTCATCGCGGATTGCGCAGCTGTGAGCCACGCCTGCGGACACCGAGGCATAGCGACCGGGAGGCGGCGCCGACTGTCCTTTATCGTTGCGTCCCCAGCAGACCAGGCTGCCGTCACTGCGGATCGCGCAATTGTGGAACGACCCGGCCGACACCGCGCGGTAGGTCGCACTGGAATCCACAGGCGGCGTGGCTTGACCTTCGCTATCCATGCCCCAGCAGCGCAGCCCACCGCCGACGGCGACCGCACACGAATGACGTTCGCCGACATCCACAGCAATGAATTCGCCGGCAGGCGCCATTGTCTGCCCATCGGCACCGTAGCCCGAGCACGTCAGCGTGTTGTCGTCGCGCAAACCACAGCTGTGATTGAGACCGGTGGCGACGCGGCGGAACACGTCCGCAGGTGGCGTGCTCTGGCCGTTAGCATTCCAGCCCCAGCAAGACGCGCCACCGTCGGTGCGCACTGCGCAACCGTTGTACTGGCCGATGTCGACATTGCGCACGGCCACGCCCGGCAACGGCAGGCTGCCGCTGCGGCTGTCATCGCCCCAGCATTGCAGCGTATTCGAACCCGCGATCACGCAGGCGTGGTCGGCACTCGCATCGAGCGCCCGCGCACGAAGCTGCGGCGCATCGCTTTGACCGAACGCGTTGTTGCCCCAGCAGTCGATCAGACCGCCGCTGCCGGCATTGCAGGTGTGCGCCGTTCCTGTGGCGATGGTGCCGGAGCCGATGCGCGCCTCTCTGTTGAACACGCGTCGAAGCGATTGACTGCCTGAGCAGAGCAGCTGACCCGTGCCGTCGATGGTGCAGGCACGGTCGCCATAGGCTGCCACGGCATCGAAATCATCGAACCCGAATTCCGGCACGTACCGACTGTAATCGCCGTAGCAGGAAACTCGTCGACCAAATTGCCAGCAGATGAAATAGTCGCCGACCGCCGCCACCGGATACCGCGCCTGGTTGACCAAGCCAAGCCACGAACCACCATCGCCCCAGCATTGCGCATCCGATTCGCGGCTGGCGCAGATCAGACCTTTATTGGCGTGGAGTGTACGGAATCCGCCGCCCACGGCGACGCCCGACACCACTGGGCCCTCACCCCAGCACGAAACGGTTCCCGCGACGCTGATCGCACAGCTGTAACGATCGCCCGCCGCGACGGTGAGATAGCGGCCCGGCAGCGCATCGGTCTGTCCGAAACTGTTGTCGCCCCAGCACGCGACTGCGCCATCGGTCTGGACACCGCAGGCGTGCGCTTCGCCGACACTGAGCTTGGACATCATCGCCATCGGCGCCGGGCCCAACGAGGCGCCCCAGCATGTCGCACTACCATCGCGCAGAATGCCGCAACCGCTGGCAGCACCGAGGCTCAACTGCGAATAGCGACCCGATGCAGGCTGCATCGACGAAATATTCCCCGTGCAATGTGGCTCGCCATCGACGTCGAGTACACATGCTTCACCGCCACCGACCGCAACACTGGCAAGCCCAGCGCCTTTTTCATTCATCAACCACTGTGGGCCGGCCCCACCCCAGCACTGTGCCTTTCCATCGAATCCGACAGCGCACATGTAATCGATGCCTGCGGAGATCTGCGCGAAGCGCCCCTGCGGTGGATTCAGGCCGCCGTTGATCGGGATGCCCCAGCACGCGATGGTCGCATCTCCACGCAACGCGCAGTTATAGAAATTGCCCGCTTTAACATCCATGAAGCCGGAGTCTGTCGGGGCCGGTCCCGCAAAATCATCTCCCCAGCAGAAGATCCGACCATCGCTGCGCAGCGCACAGGCATGAGCGCCCATCACACTGACACTGGTGAAACGCCCTGGCGGAACATCGCTCAGATCGACGAATTCATGATTCGACCAGCACTGCGGCGTACCGTCCGTGCCGATAACGCACGCTCCCGTATTCGTCATGGACAGCGCGATGAATCGCCCCGCGGGTGCATTGGCACCAAGTCCATCGCTGCGACCCCAGCACTGCAAGTACCCATCGGCGCGAAGACCACAAGCCTCTTCGGACGCTGCCGCCAATGATCGCCAAGGCCCGGGCGGCGGCTGCGGCGGCGACGGTATGGTATCGGGTGGGCCAAAACACACCGCTTCGCCGTCCGAACGCAGTCCACAACTGAACCGCCGCCCCGAAGCGACGGAAACGAAATGCCCTTCCTGCGTCGAGTAGTTGCCGGCAAGTCCCCAGCATTTGATGCGGCCATCGTGCTGGATCGCGCAAGTGTGCCAGTCACCCACCGCAATCGTCGGCCCACTGACATCGAAAGGATTCGTCGATGCGGCATGGGTTTGGAGCACAGGCCACGCCAACAGTACACACAGCACCCAACGCACCCATGCCGATACGCGCGGCCGCCCATGCAGTAGCGAGCATTCCATTCGAATCCCCTGTCGTCGACCCGTCGCGGGCGGCGTTCTGGCAGATTCTAACGCCGCGACGACATGTACCGGGGTCGGCGAGCATCGGAGTCGATCCGTATATCCCGCCGACATCATGCAGAATGCAGTCTTTCCGATCACGCGCCCCCGCGCGGAGCACCCAATGCCGCGATGGCCATCCCCCGCGACCCTGGTCTCGACCACGCTGCTTGCGATCCCGCTGCTGTGGTCCCACCACGCCCACGCCCAAACCCTCGCCTGCGGCACCTACCTCGACGCCGGATCCGGCGCGCGGCTGGAGGTGATCGATGGCGAACGCGCGCGGGTCGTGTACGACGGACTAGCGCCGTCGGCGCAGCGCTATCGGCGCACGGGCGCGAAGCTGCGGCTGTTCAATGTCGATGACGGCTATCCCGACAGTTACACGATCAGCGCCGATGGCCGCGCGTTCACCGGCGACGATGCGACGTTCCGCAAGACCTTCGTGCTGCAGCAGGCGGCCGCTTGCGGACAGACGCAGCCGCCAGCGGTGGCCGGAAGCTGTCGCGCGGATCTCGACGCCTGCATCGCGACCATCGACAGCGCGACGCCCGCCGCATTGCAGGCCGCCTGCGACGACGACCTGCCGTTCGCGTGCGTGCGCTGGATCGACGGCGCGCATCGCAAGGAACAGACATCGCCGCTGGATACCGGCCCGCCGCCGGAATGTCGCGAGGGCACCGTGGAATTCTCGGCGGAGGCGTGCGATCGGGCCATCGCCAAAGCGCTTGGGACCGCATTGGCCGAGGTCGCGACTTCGATGTACGCCGACGACGTGCCGCTGCCGCCGGAACGCCTCGATGACTTGCCCGCGATGTGCGCGCGCCACGGCTCGGCGAAGGTCTGCGCCAAGGTCGCGGAAGAGCTGTGGGTCGGCGGTCGCTTCGCGCAGGCGCGCGATGCGCTGCGTGTTGGCTGCGAGCGTGGCGGCGACGGCGATGCCTGCAAGCATCACGCGCCGCTGGCGGCGCTGGGCGATGCGCAGTTGAAGACCGTCGCGTCGACGACGCTGCCCTGCGGACGCTACATCGCCGACACCGGCCTGATGAGCGAACTGGATTTCGGCGACCGCGGTCTGGTCGCCGGTATCGGCGGGAATCTGCGCGCGCGGATCGAGGCGGGCCTGGTGCGGATCCGTCACGACAAGGGCGGCGATTTCGTGCTGCAACGAATCGACGGCGATCGTCTGCTCGGCATCGACGACTGGAATCGCTACGCGGTCTATCGTCGCGATGAAAGCGACGGCGGCGCGACCGCGTGCGCCGCGCCGATGGTCTTCGACGAAAAGCCGCTGGTCGAGGACTGCCCGCAGCCCGGCAACGAAACCGCCGCCGCGTGCTGCGCCCGCGGCAGCCTGCACGGCTGCAACATCGCCGGGCACCAGCTCGCGCTGGGCAATGCGTGGGCGGAGGCGAAACCCTATTACCTCAAGGTCTGCGAGGCCGGCGTGCGCATCGGCTGCGAGAACCTCACCCAGGTGTTCGCGCGCGGCAACGATGAGAGCGTGCCCGAAGATCTCGACGCGCTGTGCGCGACGAATTCCCGCCACGTCGCCTGCGATGTCCGCGAAACCACGAACTGGGCGCTGCTGTCGTTCTCGCAGGTCACTGATGAGCTGTTGCGTGAAGTCGAACAGGAACTGGACACGGACCCTGCGGATGACGAACCGCAGTCGAAATTGCGGAAGTGAACCGCCAACGCATCATCGCCCCAGCAGGAAGCGCAGCGGAATATCGACGCGTGCGCGCCAGGCCGCTTCGTTGTGTTCGGCACCCTCGAAACCGCGGGTGAGCCACTGGCGGCTTTCGACGTAACCGGCATCGCGCAGGGCCGCGTCCATCCGGGCCTGATGCGGCGCATACCGCGCGTCGATCCCGACGGTGCCGTGATCGAAATACAGCCGGTGCGTGCGCGCGTCCGGCAGGTGCGCACCGAACCAGTCGACCATGCAGCCGCCGCAGGCCGGCCAGTGGGTCGACACCGCACCGACGCCGCCGAACACCTCGGGATAGCGTGCGATGGCGTACAGCGAGATCAGGCCGCCCATGCTCGATCCCATGATCGATGTGTCGTCGCGGCCGGGCTGCGTGCGGTATTGCGCGTCGATGAAGGGTTTGAGTTCCTCGACCACGAAGCGCAGATAGTCGTCCGAACGGATATCTTCCACCGCGCCGACGGGGCCGCCCTCGATGCCGCTGTCGATCGTCGCCGTGCGCACCGGCGCTTTGGGCATGTATTCGGCGAAGCGCAGCGGCGTATTGGACACGCCGACCACGATCGCCTCGCGGATTTTGCCGGGCCCGACTTCGCCGGCTTCGATCAGGCGGGTCATCGCGCCGTCGATATCCCAGTCGATGCCCGTGTAGCTCAGCGACGGGTCGAACAGGTTCTGGCCATCGTGCATGTACAGCACCGGGTAGCGGCGCGATGGGTCGCGACCGTAACCGGGCGGCAGCCACACATCGACATCGCGCGCATCGACATGCCGCGACGGCACGCGATGCCAGCTTTCCGTCGCGCCGGTCGCATTCAACGGCGGCGCATGCACCGCGTAGGCCCAGCGCAGGAATACCGGCAGCATCCGCGCCCATGAGGCCTGCTCGTGCTTGCCGCCAGCGAGCACGAACAGCGATGCGTCGGCGCGCGTGCCTTTCACGGCGTGATCGAGGTTCACCGAATGGCCGAGCTGGCGCAGGCCTTTCGCGCGGGGTTCCGGTTCGCCGGACACGCGCCAGCCGTCGATCAGATCGCGGGCATCGTCCAGCACATCGATGACGCCATCGCCGTCGCGGTCGTCGGTTTCCTCCGCGTCGCCCACCGCGAAGAAGAAGCGGCTGCCGGCATGGTACTGGCCGCTCGCGATCATGCTCTGCGCGATGCGGCCGGCTTGGATGTCCGCAACGCTTCCGCGCTGCGTAGACAGCCACAGCGACGGCGAGAACGCGCCGACGTTGGCGAAGACCTCCGGATACTGCCAGGCAAGATTCAGCGCATGCGCCGCGCCGAGCGACCAGCCGAGGACCGTGCGTGCTTCGGCACGCGTGCGGGTGCGGTAGCGCGCATCGATCGCCGGCACCAGACCCGTCGCCATCCATTCGGAATACGCGTGCGCCTGCGCGCCGACATCGCCATGTCGCGTCGTCGCGACCAGGCTGCGCCGTTCCGCGCGATCGGAAAAACCGTAGGCCGCCATGCGCGCTGCCGGCATGTCGATCGCGACCGCGATCGCCGGCCGGATCTCGCCGCGCCCGATCATGTCGTCCAGCGTCGTCTGCAAGGCCACCGACTCCGCGTCCTGGCCGTCATTGAGATACAGCACCGGATAACCGATCTGCGACGCCGGATCATAATCCGCCGGCAGGAACACGCGCACGCGCAGGCCGTCGGGCGCGAGTCCGGGAACGGCTAGCGTCAACACATCGATACGCGCCGGATCCCGATGCGGCAAGACGTCTTCTGCATGCACGGTGGACACGGCGAGCAGCGACATCAGCGCTGCACAGCGGAAGACAGACATTGATGTCATCGCGGACGCTCCTGCGAATGGATCAGACGGGCGCCAGATTGCGCCGACAGGTGAAAAAACCGTTGAGGCATAGACGCCCCGCTCGCGGATCCGCGGACAGCAGCTCAGGGTGCGCCATTTCGCCGGTGTGGAACACGGTGCCTTCGTAGAAGATGATGCGGTTGTAGCGCGCCGGCACGGTCTGCAGCTTCGTGAACCAGGCGTTCGATGCGGTCATGTAGCCGGTGTCGATGCCGTAGCGTTCGCGGAACGCATCGCGATCCAGCATGTTGGCATCGGCGATCATCGGCAGCAGAACCTCGGGCGGATGATTCGGCCCATAGAAACTGGTGCCGCCCAGGCGCGCGTCGCGGAACAGATACAGCACCGACGCGACGATGCGATGCTTCGGCTCCACGCTCAGCCGGTCGATGTGGCAGATCGACTGCGACGGCCGCAGCCGCTCGGGCGGCGTCGTGGCGATCGCGAGCCGGCTGTACATGCGCTCGGTGCGGCGCACGTCGAACGCGCGGCGAAGATGCGCGGCGAAGAACGCATCGAGCTGCGTCGAGAAGCCCTCCGGCATGCGCAGTTCCGGACCGGGATAGCCGTTGTGTCCGGCCTCGATGAACTCACCGATATGCCGCGCGGCGTACTCGACCATCGCATCTGGATCGAGCAGCGCGTCGTCGATGACATGGCAGACATGACGTCCATGGATCGTCACCGTCTGGATGCGCGGCGCGGGATTGAACATGTCGGTATCGGCGGCTTCAGTCGCGTGATCAGCGCTTCGGCACGAACCGGATCGCCTGGCCGCCACCTGCGCCCAGCCGCAGCGTCAGCGTATCGGTGCGCTTCACCTCGCGCGTTTCGCGCGCGAACGCGAAGCGGTTCGTTTTGTAGTCCGCACCGTCGCCGTCGCGGTAGATCTGCGCGACATAGGTGCGGTCGGCGTCGAGGAACGACAGCGGCACGTCCAGCGTGCGCGCGTTCTCGTCGGTGACGCTGCCCAGATACCACGCGTCGCTGTTGCGGTCCTTGCGCGCGATGGTCGCGTAATCGCCGACTTCGCCGTTGAGCGCGCGGGTGTCCTGCCAGTCGACCGGCACGTCGCGGATGAACTGGAACGCATCCATATGCTTCGCGTAGTTCTCCGGCAGATCGGCGGCCATCTGGATCGGACTGTACAGCGTCACGTACAGCGCGAGCTGGCGTGCCACCGTGCTCTGCAGCGGCTGGCCGCGGCCCTGCAGACTGAGCACGCCGGGCGTGAAATCCATCGGTCCGGCGAGCATGCGGGTGAAGATCAGGATGGGCTCGTGCTCCGGCGGGTTCGGCGGATTGCCCCAGGCGTTGAATTCCTGGCCGCGCGCGCCTTCGCGCGAGATCCAGTTCGGATAGGTGCGGCGCAGGCCGGTGTCCTTGATCGGTTCGTGCGCGTTGATCGCGATGCGATGCTTCGCGGCCGCCTCCAGCACGCGCAGGTGATGGTTGCTCATGAACTGGCTTTCGTGCCACTCGCGCGCGACCGGACCGTCCGCGCGATCCTGGCGCTCGATCTGTCCGGCGTCGCAGACATAGCCGGTCTTCACCGAATCGATACCGAGGCGCGCGAACATCGCGAACGCCTTGTCCATCTGCCGCTCGTAATGGCTGACCGCGCACGCGGTTTCGTGGTGGCCGACAAGATGCACGCCCTTCGACTTCGCGTACGCGGCCAGGCCTTCCAGATCGTAGTCCGCCGTGGGTTTCGCGAAATCGAACTGCCAGCCGTTGGCGAACCAGTCGCCGTCCCAGCTGGTGTTCCAGCCTTCCACCAGCACACCGCGGAAGCCGTATTTCGCGGCGAAATCGATGTAGCGTTTCGTATTCGCCGTCGTCGCACCGTGCTTGGGGCCGGTCGCCCAGCTTTCCTGCTCCAGATGCAGCGACCACCACACGCCGACATACTTCGACGGCTTGAACCAGCTGACATCGCCGAGCTTGTTGGGCTCGTTGAGATTGAGGATCAGGCTGGATTCGACCAGTCCGCCGGCGCGATCGGCGATCTGGATCGTGCGCCACGGCGTGGAGAACGGCACGCGGCGCACGACTTTCGCAGGGCTGCCGGGCGTCAGCATCGCGCGCAGCCGCCCGCCGTCGCCCTTCGCGAGATTCATGCCGGCGTAATCGACCAGCGCCGCCTCGTGGATGGACACGTGAACGCCGTCGTCGGTGCGCAGCGTAATGGGTGTTTGCGCCACGCCCACTTCCGCCAGCGGCGTGCGGCTGTAGAGATATTCCTCGCGATTCCATTCGAACGCCGGAATCCACCACGCGGTCGCCGGCTTCGCGACCGCGAACTCGGTCAATTCCTCTTCGATCTGCACCTCGTCCAGCCCGGCCTGCTTCGGGAATTCGTAGCGGAAGCCGATGCCGTCGTCGAACACGCGCACCACCACGTCGAAGCGCCGGCGGTCGCGATCGCTCTCGACGAAGCGCGCGCGCAGTTCGTTGTAATGGTTGCGGACGAAGCGGCGCTCGCCCCAGGGCTGTTCCCAGGTCTCGTCGAAGCTGCGCGCTGTCTGCGAGTCCAGCGCGATGCCGCGCAGGAACTGGCGCCCGTTGCGCAGGATGAAGCCGAGCCGCGAATCGCCGATCAGCGGTTGGCCCTTGCGCGCCACGCGATAGGCCAGGCGGCCTTCGCCGTTGAGATCCAGTTCCACCTTGAGCGCACCGTCGGGCGAAGCGACTTCGGCGACGGTGGCGGCGTGCGCGGAGGCTGCAAGCCAGAGCATCGACAACAACAGCGTGGCGAACGTCGCGCCACGTCGCGCTGTCGCGCGCCGCGGCGAAATCCCCCCGCCGTCAGCTTCGCTGCCGTCGACCCCCTTTTTCAAAGGGGGTAATCCAGATGCGCCAAGCGCCGCGTAGGCGTCGTCCTTTTTTTCTCTTGTGGAAAAAAACTTGGATCCTTCAAGGACCAGCGAAGCCAATGCATGCGCTGCGTCCCTTTGAATACCACGCTGTTCCCCCCTTTGAAAAAGGGGGGCAGGGGGGATTTGCTCTTGCTTCAAAACCCCACCGCAGACGGCAGATCCATGGCTCGAATCGAAAACGATCTTCATGCGTATTCCCCGGAACCCATCATTCAATGACATACACCACCGCGCTACGCGGCGGAATGGTGAAACGGCCGCTGGCCGGATCGTAGCGGGCCTCCCGCGGCCGTGTCTCCGTCGCGTCCGCCGCACGCTGCACCGGATGCAGGACATACGCCTTGCGCGCTTCTTGCGGCAGCGCCAGCGTCTGCGCAGCGGGCGAGACGTTGATGAAATACAGGATCTCGCGGAACCCGGCGCCTGCGTAACCCACGCCATCGAGATGCGCTGCGATCACGAGCGGATTCTGATCCGGACCGACATTGCGGAACGCCAGTCGCGCACGCACATCGTCGGCCGTGCGCATGCGGAACAGCGTCGAACCGGCGCGGATCCGCAGCAGATCGTGGAACGCATCGCGCATCCAGACGATGTCTTCCGAACGCGGCTTGATAGAAGCGTCCGCCAGCACCGGTTTCAGCAGCGCCCAGTCCTTGCCGTTATCGCGCGACGGCGGCAGCCCGGCGCCGAAACCGTTGTCGGTGTAGGTCCAGTCCAGTCGATTGAACCAGTCGCCGGAGTCGTAACTGTTGCGGTCCAGCGATTTCGAACGCAGCACTTCCATGCCGGCGTGGTAATACGCGATGCCCTGACTGAAGCCCACGAACGCGGCGCCGAGCAGTTGCACGCGCGCACGATCTTCCCGTGAGGTGTCGCGCGGCAGCTTGAGCGCAAGGATGTCGAACAGGGTCGGATTGTCGTGGTTCTCGACGTAGTTCACGACCTCGCCCGGCTGCGCGGCGTAACCCGCGGGCTGGCCTGCGTAGTCGATGTCGGCCAGCCGCTTCTCTGCGCCATCGAACGTCGTCATGCGCACATCGCGCAGCGTGCCGGCCAGCCCGACCCGCGCCATGTCCGCCGCACGCAGCAACGCGGTGGATTGATCCTTGCCCGCCGCCAACGCATTCGGCGCGTAGTGCAGGCCGCTGATCAGGCCCTGCGCCATCAGCGCTTCGCCGCTGTCGCAACAGCCGCCGCCGCGCAGGGCATCGCGCGCGCGGTCGCTGAACGTGGCGATGCCGGTGTCGTTGAGCGAACGCTGCGACGCCTGCACGAAGCGCGCGCCGTCGGCGATCTCGCCGAAATTCCAGCCTTCGCCGATCAGATCGATGCGGCGGCCGGCGGCAGCGTCCACCTCGCTCTGCAGGCGCAGCATCGCGTCGCGGGGCTGGTGGCCCATCAGATCGAAACGGAACGAATCGATGCGGTAATGCTTCGCCCACAGCGCCGCCGATTCGATCATCAGCTTCGCCATCATCCGGTGTTCGGTGGCGGTGTTGTCGCAGCAGGTCGAACGCTCGACCTTGCCGCTGGCGTCGAGCCGCTGGTAATAGCCGGGCACGATGCGGTCGAGCACCGAACTCGACGCCTGTCCCGATGACGTGGTGTGGTTGTAGACCACGTCCATGCCCACGCGCAGGCCGGCGCCGTGCAGCGCCTGCACCATCGCGCGGAACTCGCGCACGCGGCCGGCGCCGTCGTCGGGATCGGTCGCGTAACTGCCTTCGGGCGCGTTGAAGTGGTACGGGTCGTAGCCCCAGTTGAAGCAGTCCTTCGCTGCGACCGCGCCGGTCGCCGCCTGCTGCGCATCGCTGTCGGGCGCGGCCTCGGGAATCCGCGGCGTGACGCATCCGCGCTCCGGAACGGTGGCGATATCGAACACCGGCAACAGATGCACATCGCTCATGCCCGCATCGCGAAGTGCGCGCAGATGATGCATGCCCGCCGCGCCGGTTTCGGTGAACGCCAGGTATTTGCCGCGCCACGCCGGGCGTACGGTGCGGTCGCCGATCGAGAAATCGCGTACGTGCAGTTCGTAGATCGTCATGTCGGTGGCGGACGCCAGCAGCGCGGGGCGCGGGGCGGCGTCCCAGCCCGCGGGCTTGGTCGTGACGTGATCGAGATCGAGCACCACGCTGCGCTTCGAATCCGCGGTCAAACCCACGGAATACGGATCGGTGACGCGGTTGCGGACGATGCCGACGCCGGGAACGAAGACATCGACCAGATACGCGTACCGCTGCCCATGCATCGCGCCGGGCAGATCCAGCGTCCACACGCCAGTGGCGTCGTCGCGCTGCGACGGGAACGTGCGCGTGGCATCGCCGTACACGCACACCGACACCGCGCGTGCGGTCGGTGCCCACAGCGCGAAGCGGGTGGCGAAGTCCTCGGAGATATCCGGCCGGCCATGGCGGCCCGCGCCGAGGGTTGCGGATTCGGCCGCTGCGTACAGGTCGTCCAGCGCGCCCGGCGTCTGCAGCGCAGTGGCGTCCAGTACGCGACCCTGCGGGTCTTCCTTGACCAGCAGCACCTGGCCGCGCAGCAGTTCGGGCAGTTGCGGTATCGCGTTTTCAGGCAATTCGAAGCGGACGCCGTTGCCGATGAAAGCGAAGCCTTCGATACGCGCGACTTGCCTGTAGTCCCCGGCAAGTCCAAGCACGATCGCACGGTCGCTGCCCTGCACGCGTCCTCCGACAGGCGCGCGCAACTGCGCATTGGCTGAGGCGTACAACAGGAACCGTTGCTTCGGTGCGAGATGGACACCCGGCCACTGGATCAGACGGCGGTCCAGCCAATAGGCACGCGCATCGCGCGCGGGCTCGGCCGCCGGATGCAGCACCGTCGCGGTATCGATGGCATCGCAGGCGGCGTGCGGGGTGTACGCATGAACGACCGGGGATGCGAGCATCGCAAGCATCGCCATGAATACGTATGCAGCATGCCGCGGCGTTGCGGGTCGCTGCATTGCGGGATGACCGGCGCCTGCGGCCGTCGCATACTTGTGGCGCATTTCCATGGGGCTACGATGCATGAACGCTGTACCTGTCGACGCTGGTCGTGTTTCCGAAATCGTGATCGTGGGCGGCGGCACCGCCGGCTGGATGACCGCCGCGGCGCTGTCGAAAGTGCTGAATCGATCCTATTCGATCCGGCTGGTGGAATCCGAGGAGATCGGCACCGTCGGCGTGGGCGAAGCCACGATCCCGATGATCAAGCTCTACAACCAGGCGCTGGATCTGGACGAGAACGAATTCATGCGCGAGACCATGGGTTCGTTCAAGCTCGGCATCGAGTTCGTGGACTGGGGCCGGCGTGGCGACCGCTACATCCACGGCTTCGGCAAGATCGGCCAGGATCTCGGTCTGGTGCCTTTCTACCAGTATTGGCTGAAGATGCATCAGGCCGGCAAGGCCGCGCCGCTGGACGATTATTCGATCAACACCCACGCCGCGCGCCACAACAAGTTCATGCGCGCGATCAGCGACCGCCCGAATTCGCCGCTGGCCGACATCGGTTACGCCTACCACTTCGACGCCGGGCTGTACGCGCGTTTCCTGCGCCGCTACGCCGAAGCGCGCGGCGTGGTCCGCACCGAGGGCAAGGTGGTCGGCGTCGAGCAGAACCCCGAGAACGGTTTCGTCGCCGCGATCACGCTCGACAGCGGCGAGCGCATCCCCGGCCAGCTGTTCGTCGACTGTTCCGGATTCCGCGGCCTGCTGATCGAACAGACGCTCAAGACCGGTTACATCGACTGGACCCACTGGCTGCCCTGCGACCGCGCGGTGGCGGTGCCGTGCGCGCGCGCCGGCGCCTTCACGCCATACACGCGCGCCACCGCGCGCGAGGCCGGCTGGCAGTGGCGCATCCCGCTGCAGCACCGCGTCGGCAACGGCTATGTGTTCAGCAGCAGGCACATCAGCGAGGATGAAGCCGCCGCGACGCTTCTGCGCAATCTCGAAGGCGAGGCCCTGGCCGAGCCGCGGCCGCTGCGCTTCGTCACCGGCAAGCGAAAAAAATTCTGGAACAAGAATGTGGTCGCGATCGGCCTGGCCAGCGGGTTCATGGAGCCGCTGGAATCGACCAGCATCCATCTGATCCAGTCCAGCATCGCGCGGCTGACCGCATTCTTCCCGCACGCCGGTTTCGACGAGACCGACATCGACGAATTCAACGCGCATTCCGATTTCGAGTTCGACAAGATCCGCGACTTCATCATCCTGCACTACCACGCCACCGAGCGCGACGACACCGCGTTCTGGGATCACGTGCGGACGATGGAGGTGCCCGAATCGCTGCAGCGCAAGATGGATCTGTTCATGAGCAACGGCCGCATCTTCCGCGACGCCAGCGAACTGTTCGCCGAAGTCAGCTGGATGCAGGTGATGCACGGCCAGCGCCTGGCGCCGCGCTCGTATCACGCGCTGGTGGATGTCTATCCGGAGGCGAAGATCGCCGAGTTCATGGCCAACATTCGCGGCGTGATCGCCAAATGCACCGACGCGATGCCCACCCACGAGGCTTTCATCGCCAAACACTGCGCAGCGAAGGCCATGTGATCTTCGACAGGTCGATACGTCGACACCCGTGTACTGCATGTCGATAACGGTTCCGCGCGTGGTGTCGGGAGCGCGACGATGCCACGCCACCGCCGTCGACGCGCATGCGTTGCGGCGCATTTCCGCTTGAATACGTTTGCATCCGTCGATGCTGCACTGCAACGTGCCGCGCGCGATGCGCACGGGCATCGTAGCCGCGCACGACGCGCCAGCAACGGCGCGCGCAGGCATCACCGGGAACGAACGCAATGACCGCAGGCACGACGCACACACCCACCACGCACCGTAAGCCGGAGTTGTCGTTCTGGCAGATCTGGAACATGTCGTTCGGCTTTCTGGGCATCCAGTTCGGCTTCGCGCTGCAGGGCGGCTTCATGTCGCGCATCTTCCAGACGCTGGGCGCGGAAAAGGACGCGCTGCCGCTGCTGTGGATCGCCGCGCCGCTGACCGGGCTTCTGGTGCAGCCGATCATCGGCTACTTCAGCGACCGCACCTGGCATCCCATCCTCGGGCGACGCAGGCCCTATTTCCTGATCGGCGCGATTCTCGCGTCGATCGCGCTGATCTTCATGCCGCATTCGCCGACGCTGTGGATGGCGGTGGGTCTGCTGTGGGTGCTGGACGCTTCGATCAACATCAGCATGGAGCCCTTCCGCGCGCTGGTGGCCGACAAGCTGCCGGAACAGCAGCGTTCGTACGGCTTCGTGCTGCAGACGCTCATCATCGGCATCGGCACCTGGGTGGCGAGCAATCTGCCGTGGTTCGTCAATCAGCTGGGCGTGTCCAACGAGGCCGGGCCGGGCGTGGTGCCGCTGTCGGTGAAAGTGGCGTTCGCGGTCGGTGCCTTCGTGTTTCTCGTCAGCATTCTGGTGACCGTGTTCACCACCAAAGAATATCCGCCCGAAGACCTGGCGCGCTTCGCCGAAGAGAAAAAATCCTCCGGCAATTTCATCGCCGAAATCTTCCGCAACATCCTGCACATGCCGCGGCAGATGCTGGCCATCGGCGTGGTGCAGTTCTTCAGCTGGCTGTCGTTCTTCAGCATGTGGAGCATGGCCACGCCGGCATTGACCGAGCACGTGTTCAAGGCCCCGGCGCCCGATCCCGCCGCGTTCGACACCGCAATTGCGGCGCAGGCCCAGGCGTTCCAGACCGCGAATGCCGCGTACCAGAATGCGGCGGATCTGGTCGGTTCCTACATGGGCTATTACGGGCTGTCGTCGATGGCCGTGGCGCTGCTGCTGAGTTTCTACGCCTCGCGCTTCGTGCTCAATCGCAGGCTCGTGCACTTCGTTTCGCTGCTGCTGGGCGGCATAGGCTTCCTGTCGATGGCCTACGTGCCGTCGCCGCAGTATCTGATCCTGTCGTTCGCGCTGGTCGGCGTGTCGTGGGCCAGCATCCTGTCGATGCCCTATGCGCTGCTGGCGTCCTGCGTCGAAGAAAAAAAGATGGGCCTGTACATGGGCATCTTCAACATGTTCATCGTGATTCCGCAGATCGTGGCGGCCACGCTGCTGGGGCTCACGCTGAAGGCACTCTTCGACAATCAGTCGATCTATGCGCTGATGATCAGCGGAGGCAGCCTGATCGTCGGCGCGCTGTGTCTGGTGCTGGTGCGGGAGCCGAAGGCCACGCACGATGCGACGGTCGCGGCCGCGCATTGAAGCCTTGCGTCGCGCAACAGTGTGGGAGCGACGCAAGTCGCGACAGGATACGGAATGATCTACCGAAGAGCGTCGCGACTTGCGTCGCTCCCACAAAATCGGCGCTCCCACAAACCCCGATCGCGGTCGCGGTCGCGGACCTTACTTCAGCCCGCCGCCCCGCTCGACCGCCGCACCACCAGCGTCGCCGGCAGCATCCTGCTTTCCGCCGGTTGCTCGTGGACCCGCTTGAGCAAGGTCTCGACCAGCAGTTCGCCCGCGCTGGCGGTGTCCTGATACACGGTGGTCAACGGCGGGTTGCAGAAGCGCGACATCGCGATGTCGTCGAAGCCAACCACCGCGATGTCCTCCGGCACGCGCAGGCCGTGTTCGAGCAGTGCGCGGATCGCGCCGATGGCGATCAGGTCGCTGGCCGCGAACACCGCGTCGAACAGGATGCCGCGGCCCAGTAGCGCCTTCGCCGCTTCGTAGCCTTCTTCCTCCGAACTCAGCGCATCGACCTGCAGCGCGGATTCGGCCGGGATGCCGGCTTCGCGCTGCACGATCTCGCAGCCGCGATAGCGCGCGTGGAATTCCGGGTAATGACTGGAGGCGTCGCCGAGGAAGGCGATGCGCTTGCGGCCGAGGCCGAGAAGATGTTCGCCGACCAGCCGTCCGCCAGCGAAATTGTCGCAGCCGATCGACACGCCCGGCTGGTCCGGCAGCACCGCGCCCCAGCGCACGAAATGCGTGCCCTGTTCGACCAGACGTTCGAGTTTCGGGCGGTAGTCGACGTAATCGCCGTAGCCGAGCAGGATCAGGCCGTCGGCCTTCATGCTGTCCTCGTAGTCGGCGTGCCAGTCGTCCGACAGCTGCTGGAACGACACCAGCAGATCGTGGTTATGCCGGGCGCAGGCGCGGGTGATGGAACCCAGCATCGACAGGAAGAACGGGTTGATCTGCGAACCGTCTTCGGTCGGATCCTCGAACAGCAGTAACGCCAGGGTGCCGGCGCGCTGGGTGCGCAGACTCGACGCACGGCGGTCGACCTTGTAATTCAGCTCCTGCACCGCATCCAGCACCCGCTTGCGGGTATCGGCGTTGACCAGCGGGCTGCCGCGCAGCACGCGCGAAACGGTGGCCTGCGACACCCCCGCGCGATGGGCGATGTCGACAGAAGTGGCCTTGGTCTTGCGTGGGCGCATGGGGCTGTCCGTCGAATGCTGTGACGCAGTGTAGAACCTCGGGGCCCGTCCCGCACCGGGGCGGTCCCGCGTCGCAGCGGTTCACGCCGCCTGTCGACGGGTCAATGGCCGGCGGCTCCCGATGTCTCCACCCCGCGACGCGCGCCTTGGCGCACCGCCAGCCATGCGAACGCCGACAGCAGCATGCAGACGCCGCCGATCGCGAACACCAGCCCCTTGTCCTCCAACTGCGACAACAGATGACCCACGCCCAGGCTCACCGCCAGCTGCGGCAACACCACGCTGAGATTGAACACACCCATATACAGGCCGATGCGCGCCGGCGAGACGCTCTGCGAGAAGATCGCGAACGGCAGGCTGACGATGGCGCCCCAGCCCACGCCGATGATCGCCATGCCGAGATACAGCGATGCCGCGCTGTCGGCGAACGCATACACGTAGCCGAAGCCCAGCGCCATCAGCAGCAGGCTGGCCGCATGCACGCGCACTTCGCGGAAGCGCTGCGCCAGCGGATTGAGCAACAGCGCCGGCAGCACCGCGGCGACCGCATTCAGCGACAGGAAGCTGAAGGACATCAGCTGTCCGGTGGCCTTGTCGTCCAGCTGCGGGAACCGCTGCTGCACGAAGCCGATCATGAACACGAACAGCGTCTGCATGCCGAACCAGCTGATCGCATGCGCCGCCAGCACCTTGCGGAAACCGGCGATGTCCTCGCGCCCGTCCGGCGTCTGCCGTTCGGTCAGTGCGTGCACGATCAGCGCCAGCGCCAGCACGCCGAACACCACTTCCAGCCACAGGCTGTGGGTTTTCACGCCGGCGATCTTCAGGCCCATCGCGATCATCGCGTAGACCGCGAACGCCCACAGCGGCCGCATCAGCATGAGCAGCACGCCGATGCGCATTTTTTCGGTGGGCGTGCCGGTTTCGGCATGCGCCAACACCCGCGGCTCTTCGACCAGCAGCGCTGGCACGATCGAGAACACCAGCGCCAGGCCGGCGCCGAAATAGATCAGCGCGATATTCCCCCAGATCGCGCCGATGGCGTACGCCAGCACGCCGAACGTGCCGGAAACCGTTTGCATCCAGGTGTAGCCGGCGGTGCGCTTCGCGCCTTCCGGGGTGACATCGGTGATCAGCGAACGGGTGGGGTTGAAGCCGAGATTGATCGACAGGTCCAGCGCCAGCGCGACCGCGACCGCGACGCCGAGGATCGCGTCGAATCCCAGCGCCTTGTCGATCGCGCCGATCGACGGCAAGGCCAGCAGCATCAGCGCGGTCAGCACCCCGCCGACCAGGATGAACGGCCTGCGCCGCCCGCCCCAGTACCAGACGTTGTCGCTGATGATCCCGATGATGACCTGGCCGATGATGCCCGCCAGCGGTCCGGCGGCCCAGACGATGCCGATCTCGTCCAGTTTCAGGTCGTACTTGGTCGACATCAGCCAGCTCAGCGCCGAGATCTGCACCGCTAGCGCGAAACCCATCGCCGTCGAAGGCAGGCTGAGCAGCATCAGGAACGGCAGCGACAGGCGTTGTTGCATCCGCAGCATGGGCGGTCCTCACCGGGTGGTGGGGCAGCATAGCCGGTGGGTTTGCGGACCGGAATGAATACGGTTGCTGTTGCGCTGCAGCATGGATCGGTGCATTGACGACACCTTCGCTATGCGTCGCGCGCGGATGGAGGGTCCTGGCTTCAATCCACCCGTTCGAACGAAAACAGTTTGGCCAAGGGATGTTTCCTTCGCTCGATCAAGGCACGCAACAGGCCGGCGCCGATCATCGAATAGGTGATGCCATTGCCACCGTAGGCCATCGCGAAATGCACGCGCGGGCCATGCTGCGCGTGCGGGCCGAAAAACGGCAGTCCGTCTTCGGTCTCCGCGAAGGTGCCAGCCCATGAGAACGCGGGCTGCAGCGGCAGTTCGGGCAACAGTGTCTGCACTTGCTTCATCAGCGTCCGCGTCTTCTTCTCGACGCGGCGGTCGCGGCGTGCGGGCACATCGACGGCATCGTCCTCGCCGCCCACCAGCAGGCGGCCGTCGCCGGTGCTGCGCAGATACAGATACGGCCGCGCCGATTCCCATAGCATCGTGTCGGTCAACGGGCCCAGCGCTTCCGACGCGATGGGGTCGGTGATGAACGCGTAGCTGCTCCTGTTCTTCGCCACCCGTTTGCGCAGCCAGCGCTGGTTGGCGTAGCCGGCCGCGAACACGACATGTCCGGCGCGGATCGAGAATCCGGACGTCGTCCGCAGATACGCGCGCCTGGACGTGGCGTCCAGCGCTTCGATGCAGGTGCGGTCGTAGACGCCGCCGCCGCGTTTGGCCACGTCGGCCAGCAGCCGGTACGCCATGCGGTAAGGATCGATCCTCGCCGCCAGTTTGCTCAGGATCGCCGCGGGCGCCGCAATGCCGAAGCGTTCCTGCAGAGGCGCGGGTTCCAGCCATTCCATGTCGAAGCCGTGACGCTGGCGCATGTCGAACTCATCGCGCATCGCGCCCGCGTCCCGGCGGCGGCTCGCGTAGTAGAGGCTCTGCATGCGCGCGAAGTCGACATCGCCGACCTTTTTCGCCAACGCCTGCAGCATCGGGATCGCTTCGGCGCAGGCCAGATACGCCAGCGCCGCCTGGTCTTCGCCGTACTCCTTGGCGAGATCGACCATGTGCGTGTCGATTTCGTACTGCAGCAGCGCGGTGCTGGCGGCGGTGCTGCCCCAGCCGATATCGCGCTGTTCGACCACGGCGATCGAATGCCCGTGGGTCGTCAACTCATGCGCGATCAGCGCGCCGGTGATGCCACCGCCGACCACGACCACGTCGCAGGCGAGATCGGCCTCCAGCTGCGGGAATGCGTGCATCAGGCCGTTCTTGACGGACCAGTAGGGGTAACCGCTTTTCAGATCCATACCTATCCCGCGCGCCGAAAACGTAGCCCGGGTAGAGCGAAGCGAAACCCGGGGCTTTTTGTGATCATCTCTAAGAGCCCCGGGTTTCGCTTCGCTCTACCCGGGCTACGTCATTGCGGCGTTACGCCGGCTCATCCGGAATCAACGCCGACTCCAGTCGGATGATCGTGTCCTTGAGCTGCAGCTTGCGCTTCTTGAGGCGTTTGACCGCGAGTTCGTCGGCGGCGATGTTCTCGTGCAGCCGACCGATGGCCAGATCGAGGTCGCGATGTTCGAGGCGCAGCTCGACCAGCCGCTGGGCGACTCGGGCGAGCTCTGCGGGGTCGGAAGGCTGGTTCATCGGCGCGAGCTTAGCACCGGACCGCGGCTGCGGCAGGACACCCCTCAGGGCGGCCGCGAATCAGCGTTCGGCGACGTAGAGCGCGGCGTCGGAATCGCGCCGCCCGCCGCTCAGCGCGCCTTCGGTGTCGACGGACTGCTCGGGCTCGGCATCGATCGGCGCCACCGCAGAGGGCGTGGTGATCTGCGTGCCCGTCCGTGCGGCCGATGGCGGCCAGGCGAGATACGCCGACAGCAGCAATGCGATACAGATGAACAGCACCCGCGTACGCACGACGCGCGCGCGTCGACGCGAATGGCGGCGCGACGGCAGGGTCTGCAGGAGCATCGTCATGGTGGGATCCTCGCATGTTCGATCGACGGCGTGATTACCGGCACTTTCTTGCCGGTACGTTCTTATCCGACAACGCATCAAGATCCGTGCCACGGCCAGTCGATGCTTCAAGTGGTTGTTTCTGCTGGATTCCATCAGGACTCCCGATCCGCATCCTGCACGATGCACCGGGTGCATCGTGCGCATCGCGGTGATCGGTGGCGCGGACCGGATCGCGGCCGGTTCGATGCATGGATGCAAGTCGTTGAAAAGGAAGGTGTTGTCGGAAATTCAGATGCGTGGCGCGTCTGGCACGCAACTTGTGTCTGTATCCAGCGGGACCGCACGTCGCGGTCCGTTATCTGACCTGGAGAGAGCCCCATGTTGTACTACGCCGTCGTCTTTTTCGTGATTGCACTGATCGCCGGTGTGCTCGGTTTCGGCGGCATCGCCGGTGCCGCGGCCGGTATCGCCAAGATCCTGTTCTTCGTGTTCCTGATCCTGTTCGTGGTGTCGCTGATCATGGGTCGTCGCGTCAAAGCCTGACGCCGCCGACGCGAGCACGAAATGAACGAACGCCCCGTGCTTTCGCACGGGGCGTTTTCGTGTCAGGCCGTTCCAGCCAGTCCGGCATGACGATCGAATCCGTCGGGTCGAGACCTGAAATTTGTCCGGGCGAAACGCGCCGCTGGAAGAACGGCTTATCCAGGCGCCGGAATCACACCAGCGGCAGTTCCAGTGTGAAGCTCGCACCGCCGCCTTCGCGGTCGTCGTACCAGATATCGCCGCCCATGGTCCGCGCACGCTGTTTGGCCAATGCCAGCCCCAGCCCGGTCGACGATTCGCCGCCGGTCGGCTGCGCGCTCAGGCGCACGTAGCGCTGGAACAGGCGCTCCCGGTCGTTCGGCGTGATGCCCGGCCCGCGATCGAGCACCGTCAGCCGCGCGTACTTGCCCTGACGCGCTGCGGTCAACTCCACTTCGCTGCCCGGCGGCGCGTATTTCAGCGCATTGGACAGCAGATTCTGCAGCACGTGCAGGGTGCCGGCGCGCTCGGCCAGCAGGCGGATGCCGTCGGCGGCATCGGTATCGATGCTTACCTGCATGTTTTTGCTCTGCGACTGGTGCGAAAGCAGCTCGGCGACCTCTTCCAGCATCGCGCGCGCGGAGATCGGCGTCGGCGGCAGGTCGTGCATCCGCTCCTGCTGTTGATCGAGGAAGGCCTGCAGGAACAGCACGCCGGCGTCGGCGGAGTTGCGGATCGAATGCGCCAGGCGCCGCCGCGTTTCGTCGTTCAAGGCCGGATCGCACAGCAGGTCGGCGGAGAACAGGATGTTGCCGAAGTGGTTGCGCAGATCGTGGCTGACGATCTCCGCGACCTTCTGGCGTTCGTCGGCGACCCGCGCAAGACGATCGCGCGCCTGCTTGAGGTCCAGATGCGTGCGCACGCGCGCCAGCAACTCTTCGGGGATGAAGGGTTTGGTGATGTAGTCGACCGCGCCGGCCGAGAACGCGCGGGTCAGGCTCTCGCGCTCCTGGTCCGCGGTGAGGAACACCACCGGCACATCGCGCGTCTGCGGCATGGACTGCAGGCCTTCGAGCACATCGAAGCCATCGACGCCGGGCATGCGCATGTCCAGCAGCACCAGATCGGGCGGGCTGCGCTCGGCCAGCGCCAGCGCCTCGCGGCCGTCGAGGACCGGCACCACGTCGTAGTTGGCACGCGTCAGCAGTTGTCCCACCACCTGCACGTTGGCGGTCTGGTCGTCGATCACCATCACCACCGGCAACGCGACCGTCGCCTGGAATTTTCTATGCGGCATTGCTGTCCTTCTCGCACCACGACGCCAATTCGTCGAGCGCGATCTTCACTTGATTGACGTCGAACATCTGCACGGCGACGTGCAGGCGTCGGGCGAGCGCCTGCAGCGATGGCTCGCGCATGCGATCGGCGATGATTTCCAGACGCTTGGCGAACTCGCCGATCTCGCGCACGCGCATCCGTTCGCGCATGGCGACGAGCGGTTCGCCGCATAGAGCATGCCATTCCCTGCGCGCATCGGCCATGGCTTCTTCGCTGTCGTCCGCGTCTTCGATCCGCGCTTCGGGCGCAACGGCTTCCTCGACCGCATTCTCCGGGCCGTGAGCGCCGAAAAGATCGGAGAGGGTCGAGAACAGTTCGATCGGCTCGTAAGGCTTGCGGATGTAACCGTCGAAGTCCGCCTTCTGGTCCTCGTCCTCGTTGAGGAGGCTGGAGGCGGTGACCGCGACCACGCGCACGTCGCGCAGTTCGGCATCGGCGCGGATCGCTTCGAAGGCGCGATAGCCGTTCATGCGCGGCATGCGCAGATCCATCAGCACCACATCGGGGCGCAGGCGGCGGGCGGCCTCGACCGCTTCGGCGCCGTCGCGCGCGATGTTCACTTCGTGACGCGTATCGCGCAGATAGCCTTTCGCGACCTCGATGTTCCATTCGACGTCGTCCACCACCAGGATCTTGAGCGGCGGCAGGCGGTTGAAGTCCGCGCGCGTGTCGGTCGTTTCCGGCGAAGCGACCGTCGCCGGCATCAGGTTGGGGATGTCGACGCGGAAGGTCGCGCCCTCGCCCACGCGGCTGGCGACATGGATGCGGCCCTGCATCAGGTCCACGAGACGCTTGGTGATGCTGAGGCCGAGCCCGGTGCCCTGACGCACTTTGCCGTCCGGACTTTCGGCCTGATAGAACGCCTCGAAGATCTGCGCCTGCTGTTCGGGTGCGATCCCGGTGCCGGTATCGCTGACCGAGAGGCGCATGTCGCGGCCCTCGCCCAGCGGCGACGGCCGCATCGACAGGCGCAGCACCACTTCGCCGCGCTCGGTGTATTTGACCGCGTTGCTCAGCAGGTTCATCAGGATCTGGCGCAAACGCTGCGCATCGATCTCGACCGGAACGATGTGCTCCTCATCGATTTCGCAGCGCAGACGCACGCCCTTGGCTTCGGCCATGGGCTCGAACAGGGCCAGGATTTCGGCGGCCAGCTCGCTCACATCGGTGCCTTGCGGATTGAGCTGCAGCTTGCCGGCCTCGATCTTGGAGAGATCAAGGACGTCGTTGATCAGGTCCAGCAGCATCTGTCCGCTTTTGCGGATCGCCGCCACCCACTCGCGCTGCAGCGGTTCGCGGACGTTGTCGCCGAGCAGCTGCGAGAAGCCGAAGATCGCGTTCATCGGCGTGCGGATCTCGTGGCTCATGCTCGCGAGGAACGCGCTTTTCTCGTCGTTGGCGCGCCGCGCCTGGGCGGCCCGCAACTCGAGGCGGAGGGCATCCTCGGCCTGCAACTGCGCGCGCCGCAGCGCCACGAAGCCGAAAAGCCCGGCCACCAGCGCCAGGCCGTTGGCGATCAGCAGGGTGGCGTTGGTCTGTTTGACCAGGGAATCGCGCTTTTCGGCCCGTTCCCGCAGCAGGCCGTTTTCCTCGGCGGACATGGCGTCGATCCGCCGGCGCATGCTGTTGACGAAATACTCGCCGCGGCCGTCGTTCACGTGGCGGATCGCTTCGCCGCCCGCGCCCTTGCGGATTTCCGCTTCCTTGATCCGGACCGACTCCTTCACGCGCACGAGAACCTGCTCGTACTCCCAGCGCAGCGCACCCAGGGCATCCTGATGTTTCAGGTTGTCGGTGGTCAAACCTTCGAGCCTCGACAGCAGCGTGTCGACATTGTGGAGATGCGAGCGCATCCCATCGCGATGCTGGCCGCCGCCGCCGATCATGAAGCGAAGACCATCCGACTCCATCTGTCCGAGTTCGGTACGCAGCGCGCTCAGGTCGTCCTTCACTTCCATGGTGTGATTGACCAGGGCGATCGAATCGCGGAGGGCGTTGATCGAGCGTACCGAAATGATCGAGGTGATCAGGATCACCACGAACGCGAGCGCCAGCATGCCGACGTTGGCACGGTTGCGGAATTGCGCAGAGCGCGACAATGGCATCGGATTCCCCGGGGTCGTTCCCATCGACGAGTGTTGCTGCATGTGTTGCTTTTCGATCCTGGTCGACGCCGACATCGACGTCCGCCCGATCGCTTCGGTCGCTCAGAAATTCATCAGCCAGATCGTACCGTTCAGGACCAGCGCGAACGATACCCACAGCAGATACGGCAACAGCAGATACCCCGCGAGCGGCCGCACGCGCCCGAATGCGAGCACCGTCGACAGCAGCGCGCCCCACAGCAGGCAGATTTCGGCGAACGCCAGACCGGGGCTGTGCAGCTCGAAGAACAGCGGCGTCCAGGCCATGTTCAAGGCGAACTGGATCGCGAACAGGATCTGCGCGCGCCTGCGCAGACCGTCTTCGCTCTCGGGTTCGCGCCGGACCACCCACAGGGCCACGGCCATCATCGCGTACAACAGCGTCCATACCGGGCCGAACACCCACGACGGCGGGTTCCAGGTCGGCTTGAGCAGCGCGGCATACCAGGCATCGGGGCCGAACAGGCCTCCGGATGTCGCCCCCAGGCCCACCAGCAGAAGGATCCAGCCCACCAGCGCCAACCAGCCGTCACGCGGCTGTGCGGCGGGTTCGGCAGGTTCGGGAAGCACGACGGGCGGACGGGAATTCATGGCGATCGGCGAAGCTCTAGGCGGAACGATTCGTTACACGCGGAGGCCATGGCACGACCGCGATACAGTCTGGACGCGATTACAAACCGAAGAGTTTGCGTTTGCGGTACAGCGTGGAGGCATCGATGCCCAGCGTCCGTGCGGCGGCATCCAGGCTGTCGCTGCTCGCGAGGACGCGTTCGATATGCATGCGTTCCAGCGTATCCAGCGAGATCGCCATGCCCGGCTGCGCATCGTTGCGCGCCGAGGCGCTGAGAGCGAGCAGTTCGGGACCGATCTCTTCGCTGCGCCCCAGGATCACCGCACGCTCCATCATGTTCTGCAGCTCGCGCACGTTGCCCGGCCAGGCATAGGCGCGCAGCTGCGAGAGCGCCGCCGCCGAAAGCCGGCGCGCGGGCAGACCGTAGTCGCCGGCGTAGCGGCGCACGAAACCGTTGGCCAGATCTTCCAGATCTTCCGGCCGTTCGCGCAGCGGCGGGATGGTGATGCTGATGACGTTGAGGCGATACAGCAGGTCGAGACGGAACTGGCCGTCCTTCACCATCGCATCCAGATCGCGGTTGGTGGCGGCGACGATCCGCGCATCGGCCTTGCGGGTGACCGGGTCGCCGACGCGCTCGTATTCCTTGTCCTGGATGAAGCGCAGCAGCTTCGGCTGCAACGGCATGGGGAAGTCGCCGATTTCGTCCAGGAAGATGGTGCCGCCGTCGGCGTGGGTGACGCGGCCGACTGTGTTCTGCACCGCGCCGGTGAACGAGCCCTTGGAATGGCCGAACAGCTCGCTTTCCATCAATTCGGCGGACAGCGACGGGCAGTTGATGGTCACCAGCGCACCCGATGCGCGCGGGCTGGCCCGATGCACGGCCTTGGCGATCACGCCCTTGCCGGTGCCGCTCTCGCCCAGCACCAGCACGTTCGCGTCGGTGCGCGCGACCTGCAGCGCCATGTCGATGGCGGCCTGCATCGCCTTGTTCTTGCTGGTGAGGTCCGGCGTGCCGAGCTGGGCTTCGCGCTCGAAGCTGTCGAGGCGGTCGAGGATGCGGCGGGTGTCGACCTGGCGCGCGACCGAGATCTTCAGCTGATCGGGGGAACACGGTTTCACCAGGTAATCGCTGGCGCCCAGCTCGATCGCCTTGACCGCATCGTCCACCGCCGAATTGCCGGTGACCATGATCACCCGCATCAGCGGCGCCAATTCGCGCAGGCGCGGCAGCGCTTCGATGCCGGAGTCGTAACCGATGTTGTGATCGAGCAGACAGACATGGAATGGCCGGGTCGCCGCAAGGCGCAGGCCGTCGGCCAGGTTATCGGCCGTCTCGACCTTGTAGCCGCCGCTTTCCAGCGCCAGCGCGAAGTTCTGCAGCATGCGGGTGTCGTCGTCGATCGCCAGGATGTGACCGGCAGGCTTCGGGGCGGGACTCGACACGGATCGTGACTCCATCGTCTGGGCGGAACTGCGGGTTGTCGGACTGCCGGTCGGCGTACCGCTGCCGGTGGCGGCGCTCGCCGAGGCGCCGGCCTGAGGCGGGGTTTCCACTATATCGGCGGCAGTCCCGGAGGTATCGCCTTGGGACGCCGCCCGCGGCCAAGTGCCGCCAAGGGTGGCCATCGGCGATGAGGGGCGGGTCTGGGGCGTCGTCTGCGGCGTGCTCTGCGGAGTTCTGCGTTCGAGATTGGCGCTCATGCGGGGCTCCGGAAGGGGGATCGCGACGCGTCTGCGCCACGGTGTTGGAACACATGGCGCAAGAGCTGTGCCAGCGCCGGATTTCCGCCATTGCTGGCGTTTCGGGGCTGCATGGCCGGCGCAGCCTTGCGTTTTGCATGGTCGCCGCCCCCTTGGCCGTGCATTCCGCACGGACAAACAAAAAAACCGCCCTGCAATGCATGCAGGACGGTCTGAGGGGCTTCGGAGCGTGTCCATTCGGGGGACGCGTCCGGTAACAACAGGAAGGTCGCCCGCCCGGAACGGCTGTTCGGAGACGCATCTCCGGACGGGCAACCCGACGCCGTGGCCTGCAAGGGGAGGGAGCAGATCACGACGACCACGCCGGTACCCATGCGGGCACCGGCGAGATACGCAGGCAATGGATCAGTGGATGCCTTTCTCGAAATCGCGGATCTGCTGCTCGGCCACGTCCTTGGTCACGCCATAGCGTTCCTGTACCTTGCCGGCGAGGTAATCGCGGTTGCCTTCGGCCACGGTCAGATCGTCGTCGGTGAGCTTGCCCCACTGCTGCTTGATCTGGCCGTTGAGCTGCTTCCACTTGCCTTTGATGATGTCGGTATTCATGGGTTGATGTCCTCTGGGGGATTGAAGGTTGGGCGCATGCGCCCGGAGGGCATCGGCGCCGGGCGCCGATGCGGTGCGCGATCAGCCGCGCGGTTTCACGGTCAGGGTGGTGGCGTCGACGGACTTCACGCCCTTGATCGCACGCGCCACGGCGACGGCCTGATCCACTTCGGCCTTGCTGTCGAGCTTGCCCGACAGGGTGACCACGCCATTGGTGGTGGTGACGTTGATATCGAGACCCTTGGTCGCCTCGGTCGCCAGCAGATCGGCCTTGACCTTGGTGGTGATCCAGCTGTCGCCGACCGGCTGCGCGGATGCTTCGTTGGCAGCGGTCTGCGCGCGGTTCTGCGCATCGTTCTGGGCATCGGTCTTCGCGACAGGCGTCGCGGCGGCGGCGGAACCGGCGGCGAATGCCAGCGCCAGCGTCAGCGCGGGCAGCAGGCGGGTATGTGCCGACAGGGACTTGTTCATGTGAATCTCCAATATCGCTTTGTTGGGATGTGGCTTTGGGGGATGCCGGTAAGCGTTCCGGCAATGAAGGTCATACAAGGGGCGTGCCAACCGTTCGCCGCCATGAAAATCAATGACTTGCGGATTTACGCATCGCGCCGCCGATTGCAATCTGCCGTCGACGCCGGGCGCTGCGCACGATCCGCGCGAAGCGATCCGGATAAAATGCCGGCGCATGAATTCCGTCCTGCCCCTGTCCGAACCCTTGCCGCCGCCGGCCCGCCGCGCCGCGCACGAAGCGAATCGCCTGGCGAAGCGTCTGCGTCACCAGGTGGGCCGCGCCATCGCCGATTTCGGCATGATCGAAGAGGGCGACAAGGTGATGGTGTGTCTGTCCGGCGGCAAGGACAGCTACACGCTGCTGGACATCCTGCTGCAGCTGCAGAAGAAGGCGCCGGTGCGGTTCGACATCACCGCGGTGAACCTCGACCAGAAGCAGCCGGGTTTTCCGGAACATGTATTGCCGGAGTACCTGCGTTCGATCGGCGTGGATTACCGGATCCTGGAACAGGACACGTATTCGGTGGTCGCGCGCGTGGTGCCCGAGGGCAAGACGATGTGCTCGCTGTGTTCGCGGCTGCGGCGCGGCGCGCTGTACGCCTGCGCCGAGGCCGAAGGCTTCACCAAGATCGCACTGGGCCACCATCGCGACGATCTGGTGGCTACGTTCTTCCTGAACATGTTCTTCCACTCGAAGCTCGCCGGCATGCCGCCGAAGCTGCTGAGCGACGACGGCAGGCACGTGGTGATCCGGCCGCTGGCCTACGTGCGCGAGGACGACATCGCCGCGTACGCCGAAGCGAAACGGTTTCCGATCATCCCGTGTAACCTGTGCGGCTCGCAGGAGAACCTGCAGCGCAGGCAGGTGAAGAAGATGATGGACGGTTGGGAGCGCGACTCGCCCGGCCGCGTCGAACAGATCGCGCGCGCGCTGGGCGACATCCGCCCCGCGCAGCTGAGCGATCCGAAACTCTTCGACTTCCTGTCGCTGGGACAACGCAGCGATGGCGGCATGGCGGATGCGCATGCGTGGTTGGGCGGCGAACCGGCCGCTGCGAGCGGAAGCGGCGACATGTCATGACGCTGTCGTTCCCGAGGCCGAAAGTCCAAGGGATCCGCTGATCGTTCCGATGCATCATTCCAACGCGGCAATCAACAACAGGTCCCTCGGCCTCCGGCCCCGGGACGACGGTTTTCCTATTCGCACTTCTCATCCGGACACTCGATGTTTTTTCGCAACCTCACATTCTTCCGTTTCCCCGTTTCGCTCGATTTCTCCGATCTCGACACCGGCCTCGCCGAATGCACGCTCAAGCCGGTCGGCGCGCTGGAGCTGTCGTCGCGCGGCTTCGTGTCGCCCTTCGGCCGCGGCGAGGGCGAGGCATTGTCCCGCCGCATCGACGATGCGATCTGGGTCGCCGCCGGCAGCGAGGACAAGATCCTGCCCGGCGCGGTGGTCAACGACATGCTGCAGAAGAAGCTGGCCGAGATCGAGGAAAAGGAAGGCCGCAAACTCGGCGGCCGCGCGCGCAAGCGGCTGAAGGAAGACCTGGTCCACGAGCTGCTGCCGCGCGCGTTCGTGAAGCCGGGCCGCACCGATGCGCTGATCGACGCGAAGCACGGGTTCATCGCCGTCGACACGTCGTCGCGCAAGACCGCCGAGGCGGTGGTGTCCGACGTGCGTCACGCGATGGGCAGCTTCCCGGCGCTGCCGCTGAACGCCGAAGTGGCGCCGCGCTCGATCCTGACCAGCTGGATCGCCGGCGACCCGCTGCCCGAGGGGCTGTCGCTGGGCGACGAATGCGAGATGCGCGACCCGACCGATCACGGCGCGATCGTGAAATGCCAGCACCAGGAACTGCAGAGCGATGAGATCGCCAAGCATCTGGAAGCCGGCAAGCAGGTCACGCGGCTGGCGCTGACCCTGGACGATCACATGAGCTTCGTGCTGGGCGAAGACCTGATCATCCGCAAGCTGAAGTTCCTCGATGGCGTGGTGGATCAGCTCGAATCCAGCGAGCGCGAGGACATGCGCGCCGAGCTCGAAGCCCGCTTCGCGCTGATGAGCGCGGAAGTGCGACGGCTGTTCCTGACCCTGGAACCGGCGCTCAAATTGTCGAAGGCGGAATGACGGTACGGCCGACGGTACGGCGGAGAGCAAGGCTGCGGTTGCGGCTTCCGTACGCATCGCGCCGCGGGTAGGATGCGCGCCATGCCATTCCGTTTCCGCCTGCGCGGGCTCAACCCCGCCGCGCGCCCCGTCGCGCGCCCGAACGAATCACGAAGCCAGCAGCGCGACCGCGTGCCGCTGCGGCTGGACGATGGCCGCGATGTCGAAGTGCTGCGCGTGCGCGACCCGCGCGCGCGCCGGATCAAACTCTCGGTCAGCGAACGCGGCGTGCGCCTGACGTTGCCGGAACGCGCCAGCCTGGTCGCCGGCGACCGCTTCATCGCCGAACACCGCGACTGGCTGCACGCGCAGCTCAGCCGACTGGTCGACATCGACGAACATCTGCTGCGTCGCGATGAAACCAGCAGCCTGCCGCTGCGCGGCCTGTCGGTGCCGCTGCGCTGGGAGCACGGGCGGTTCACCGCGCTGCAGCGCGACGAGGAAGGACTGGTCGACGGGCTGGTGTTCAGGACCACAACGCGCGCGGGCGACGCGGCCCTGCGTCGCGCCCTGCGCGATTTCTACGAAGCCGAAGCGCGCGCCGACATCGGCCGCTGGATGCCGCGCTATCTGCCGTCGATGCCGCGCGCGCCGCGGCGCGTGCAGCTGAAGGCGATGAGTTCGCAGTGGGGCTCGCTGGCGCCCGACGGCACCGTCGCGCTGGATCTGTCGCTGGTGCTGGCGCCGCCTGAGGCCTTCGAATACGTGCTGGTGCACGAGCTGTGCCATCTGATCCACCACAACCACTCGCCGGCCTACTGGCACGAAGTGGAAGCGCGTTTCCCGGCGTGGCGCGACCAGCGCGACTATTTCCGCGAACACGGCCGCCAGCTCAAGGCGACCCTGCAGGCGCTGCTGCGCTGACGCCGTCGCACGGCCGGATTCGTTTCGCGTAGGAGGGCCTTCAGGCCGGCCCAGGTCGGGCCCTACTTGCGACGCGAATGATGCCGTGCCTACGGCCGGTCGAAATGAAGCGGATTTTTTTTGTAGGAGGGCCTTCAGGCCCGAGCTCTTCCTGCCGACACCGCGTCGCCGCAAAAAGCTCGGGCCTGAAGGCCCTCCTACCAAGAAACGCGCACGCCAGACCCGTTACAACCCCAACGCCGCGACGACCTCCACCGGATGGGTCATGTGCAGATGATGGCTGCCGGCCAGCGAGACGCTGCGGATCCGCGGCACGCAGGCGACGCGCGAATCGCGCAGCGCCGGCGAGAAATACGGCGGGGTCGGATCGGCCACCAGCAGCGTCGTCGGACAGGCGATCGCGCGCAGACAATCCTGGATCTGGGATTCGGACATGCGCACCGCCGTCGGCAGCGTCAGCCGCGCGTCGCTGCTCCACTCGAAGCCGCCTTCGACCGGACGGATGCCGCGCTCGATCAGCATGCGCGAACACGCTTCGTCCAGCGCGGTGATATTGGTCTGCATCCGCGCGACGACCGCGATTTCCGGATCGTGGAACACGCGCTTGCGCTTGCCGTCCAGCGCGCGGCGCTGGGTCACCGCGTCGCGCAGCCGCGATGCGGTGGTGTCCTCGGCGCCGGACAGCGGGCCCAGCGCTTCGATCAGATACAGGTTTTCGACGCGCTCCGGCGCCGCCGCGGCCAGCACGCTGGCGATCGCGCCGCCCATCGAATGCCCGAGCAATGCGAATCGCGTCCAGCCCAATGCATCGGCAGCGGCCAGCACATCGAGAATCGTGCTGAACATGCTGTATTCGGCATCCGCCGGGTAATGGAAGCTGCGGCCATGGCCGGGCATGTCCAGCGCGACCAGATCGTAGGCCGGCAACACCGACGCCATCGGACGGAAACTCGCGGCATTGTCCAGCCAGCCGTGCAGCGCCAGCAGCGGCAGGCCGCCAGCATGGTCGTTGCGCAGCCCGCCGAAACGGCCGCGCGCGGTCTCCAGCGAGAAGTCGCGCATCACGCGGCTCCCCGCAGATGCCGGCGCGCCAGCGCCGCCAGCGCATCCGCGTGCGCGGGCGAGGCGTTGAGGCAGGGGATGTAGCGCAGGGTCTCGCCACCGGCTTCGCGGAACAGATGGGCGTTTTCCACGGTGATTTCCTCCAGCGTTTCCAGACAGTCCACGGCGAATCCCGGGCAGACCACATCGACCCGCTTCACGCCCTGCGCGGCGAGGGCCTGCAGGGTCTTGTCGGTGTACGGCTGCAGCCAGGGCTCGCGGCCGAAACGCGACTGGAAGGTGAGCAACGCATCGTCGGGCCCGATGCCGAGCGCGGCGACGATGGCGTCGACGCTGGCCCAGACCTGGCGCTGATACGGGTCGCCGGCATCCACCAGCCGCTGCGGAATGCCGTGGAACGAAAACAACAGGCGCTCGCCGCGACCGTGCTCTGCCCAATGCGAGCGGATCGAATCGGCGACCGCGGCGACCCAGGCGGGATCGAGGTGATACTCGTCGATGAACCTGAAATCGAGCTCGCCTTCATGAGACTCGTCTTCCAGCATTTCGACCTTGTCGGCCACCGATGCCGTGGTGGTGGTCGAATACTGCGGATACAGCGGCAGCACCACGACTTCGGTCACGCCCTCGGCGCGCAAGGCCGCGACTGCATCGCCCATCGACGGATTGCCGTAGCGCATGGCATGGATCACCCGCACATCGGGCATGCGGGCCTGCATCGCGGAGGCAAGATCGGCGGTGTGCACCGCGAGCGGCGAACCACCGGGCAGCCAGACTTCGGCGTACTTCTTCGCGACCTTGGGCCCGCGCAGCGGCAGGATCACGCCATGCAGGATCGGGCACCACAGCCAGCGGCTCAGCGAAACCACGCGGTAATCGTGGAGGAATTCGGCCAGATAGCGGCGCACCGCCGACGCGGTGGGTGCGTCGGGGGTACCGAGATTGACCAGCAGAACGGCTGTTCTGGGGGCGGGAGCGGCGGATATCGTGGCGGATGCGGTCATCGACATAGGATGACAGCTGAAGGCGAAACCGTCAGTGCAGGTACAGCGCGACCCGTCGCAGACTGGCGCGGTTCATGGCATCGGGACTACGCTCGGCCGCAACCCCGTTGCACCACTTGTTGGAGTCGCTCCGTCCATGTCGAACCGTCCGCGCACCGTCGCCCTGTCCCTCGCCCTCTCGCTCGCCGTGGCCGCCACCGCACATGCCGGCCCACGCGAGGACGCCCAGGCCGAAAACGCCGTGCGCGTGCTCGCCGAGATCCAGGCGATTCCCGAATCCTCCATTCCCGACAAACTGCTGGACGAAGCGAAGGCGATCGTGATCGTTCCCGACACCATCAAGGCCGGACTGGTGCTGGGCGGCCGTCGCGGCCGCGGCGTGCTGTCGGTGCGTACCGCCGACGGCGGCTGGTCCAACCCGAGTTTCGTCACCCTCACCGGCGGCAGCATCGGCCTGCAGGTGGGCGTGCAGTCGGCCGACGTGGTGCTGGTGTTCCGCAGCGAACGCGGCCTGGATTCGATCGTCAACGGCAAATTCACCCTCGGCGCCGATGCCGGCGTGGCCGCCGGTCCGATGGGCCGCAACGCCGCCGCCGCCACCGACGGCCAGATGAAGGCCGAAATCTGGTCGTGGTCGCGCGCGCGCGGCCTGTTCGCGGGCGTCGCCCTCGACGGCGCGGTGCTGTCGATCGACAACCGCGCCAACGAAGCGGTCTACGGCCAGGACACCACCCCGCGGATGATCTTCGAGGATCGCGCCTCGCAGCCGCCGTCGGCGGTGATCGCGGGCTTCCGCGAGCGACTGGCCGACGCCAGCGCCACCGCGCACGCCGCGCGCCGGGACGACGGCGCACCCGTCGCCACGCCGGCGGTGGTCGCCGAACCCGCGCCGCCAGCGGCCCGGGTCGAAACCCACCCGCAGCCGTTCGAGGCCGTGGACAATCCCGCCAAGGTCGAAGCGCTGCCGGACACGCCCTGAGCGAGGCGGCCTTGAGCGAAAGCGGCATCTGAGAGAGGGCCAGCCTGAACCCGGTTCCGGAACCGGGTTCAGAACCCCGGCCCGACGACTGCGCTATCCTGTGCGCTCTCTTCATATCTAGGCGGAATGGCCATGGGCAGCTTCAGCATTTGGCACTGGATCATCGTGCTGGTCATCGTGCTGCTGGTGTTCGGCACCAAGCGCCTGACCAGCGGCGCCAAGGACGTGGGCAACGCGGTCAAGGAATTCAAGAAAGGCATGCGCGACGACGAGAAGCCGGCACAACTGAGCGACCAGACGAAGCCCGAATCGTCCAGCGAATCGCAGCGCAACGACGACAACGTCGCCCGCTGATCCGCGCCGCGTAGCGACCCGGCCACCAGGGTCGGGTCCGCGGCAGGCTTACCGCCACACACCATGTTCGATATCGGGTTTTCCGAACTTTTCCTGATCGCGGTCGTCGCCCTGATCGTGCTTGGCCCCGAGCGCTTGCCGAAGGCCGCGCGTTTCGCCGGGCTGTGGGTGCGCCGCGCGCGCGCGCAGTGGTATTCGGTCAGGAGCGAGCTCGAACGCGAACTGGCCACCGAGGAATTGCAGCGCACGCTGCGCGACACCCGCAAGGCGGTGACCGATATCGGCGAGGACATGCGCGCGGCCGAAGCCGAGGCGCGGCGCGAGTTCGACGCCATGCAGTCGCAGATCGCGAGCGGCAACCCGGACGACGGCAGCAGCACTATCGACGACAGCACTGCGCTGCTCGACAGCGACGACAAGGCATTGATCGCCGCCATCGACGACATCGACCTGCGTCACGACCTCCCATCCGACCACGCCGCATCCGACGGGAGCCGCGATGTCCGACGTTGATCCGGACGCGTTCGAAGGCGCGGAAAGCGGTCTGTTCGCCCATCTCATCGAACTGCGCTCGCGGCTGATCCGCGCCCTCGCCGGGCTGATGCTGGTGTTCGTCTGCCTGCTGCCGTTCGCGAACAGGCTCTACGGCTGGTTCGCGCAGCCGTTGCTGGACAAGTTGCCCAAGGGCGGCCAGCTGATCGCGGTGGAAGTGGCCTCGCCGTTCTTCGCACCGCTGAAGCTGGCGTTCTTCGTCGCGGTGTTCGCGGTGATGCCGTGGCTGCTGTACCAGGCCTGGGCCTTCGTCGCTCCGGGCCTGTACAAGCGCGAGAAGCGGCTGGCCTTCCCGCTGCTGGCGTCGGCGCTGGTGCTGTTCTACAGCGGCTGCGCATTCGCGTTCTACGTGGTGCTGCCGTCGGTGTTCGGCTTCCTGGCGAAGGTCACGCCCGACGGCGTGGCGATGATGACCGACATCAACGCCTACCTGGATTTCGTGCTGGTGATCTTCCTGGCTTTCGGCATCAGCTTCGAACTGCCGGTGGCGCTGGTCATCCTGGTGCTGCTGGGCTGGGTCACGCCCAAGCAGTTGTCCGAATGGCGCGGCTACGCGATCGTCGGCATCTTCATCGTCGCCGCGGTCATCACTCCGCCGGACGTGATTTCGCAGCTGCTGCTGGCGATCCCGATGTGCCTGCTGTACGAGGCCGGCATCCTCGCGGCGAAGCTGGTGGGGCGGAAGGCCGAGGCCGACGCCTGAGCGGTATTGGCGAACGTCAAAAGCAAATCCCCCCGCCATCGCTGCGCGCTGTCGGCCCCCTTTTTCAAAGGGGGCAAGCGCCGGCGCCTCTGGTGCTGGGGAGAATATCGATGCAGCTTTGATCGCCGCGGATCAAAGTCATCACGACCGATCAGGCATGCGGACCGCAACCGCAAAGCAAGAAACGAAACCACAACGCAGGTCGAACCCGCATTTGCCCCCTTTGAAAAAGGGGGCCGACAGCGCGCAGCGATGGCGGGGGGATTTGCTCTTCGGACCGATACCGACAAAACGACGCCGGCTTTCGCCGGCGTCGTCCTGCACGGGTGACGATTTCGTAGCGGCCGGCTATTTGGTGATATCCACATCCTTCGTTTCGCGCAGGAACAGCGAGCCGATCACGAAGGTCATCGTCGCGATGATGATCGGGTACCACAGGCCCTGATACATGTTGCCGCTGCCGGCGACGAGGGCGAAGGAGATGGTCGGCAGGAAACCGCCGAACCAGCCGTTGCCGATGTGGTACGGCAGACTCATCGAGGTATAGCGGATGCGGGTCGGGAACAGTTCGACCAGCCACGCCGCGATCGGGCCGTAGACCATGGTCACGTAGATCACCAGGATGGTCAGGATCAGCAGCACCATCGGCTTGTTGATGCGCTCGGGGTCGGCTTTTTCGGGATAGCCGGCGCCGGTCAGCGCCGCCTTCAGACTGCCCACGAACGCGTCGCCCTTGGCCTTGCCGTCTTCCTTGCTCAGGCCCGCACCTTCGTACGAGTCGACCGGCGTGTCGCCGATCCTGACCTGCGCGACGCTGCCCGCCGGCGCGGCGGTGATCGAGTAGGGAATACCCGCTTTCGCCAGCGCGGCGGTGGCGATGTCGCAGGAGTTGTTGAACACTTTCTTGCCGACCGGATCGAACTGGAACGAGCACGTGTCCGGGTCGGCCACCACCACCGCGGGTGCGCGGGTGCGGGCTTCGTCGATCGCGGGATTGGCGTAGTGGGTCAGCGCCTTGAACAGCGGGAAATAGGTGAGCGCAGCGATCAGGCAACCCGCCATGACGATGCCCTTGCGGCCGATCTTGTCGGACAGCCAGCCGAACACGACGAAGAACGGCGTGCCCAGCACCAGCGCGGCGGCGATGAGCAGCCAGGTGGTGGTGGCATCGACTTTCAGCGACTGGGTCAGGAAGTACATCGCGTAGAACTGGCCGGCGTACCACACCACGGCCTGACCTGCGGTGGCGCCGAACAGGGCCAACACCACGATGCGGCCGTTCTTGCTGAAGAAGCTTTCGGTGATCGGCGCCTTCGACTGCTTGCCTTCGGCCTTCATCTGCACGAATGCCGGCGATTCATGCAGCTGCATGCGGATCCACACCGACACGCCGAGCAGGATGATCGACACCAGGAACGGAATGCGCCAGCCCCAGGCTTCGAACGCTTCGGTGCCCACGGCCGTGCGCACGCCCAGGATGACCAGCAGCGACAGCAGCAGACCGATGGTCGCGGTGGTCTGGATGAAGCTGGTGTACAGGCCGCGCTTGCCGTTGGGCGCATGTTCGGCGACATAGGTCGCGGCGCCGCCGTACTCGCCGCCCAGCGCAAGCCCCTGCAGCAGTCTGAGCACGATCAGGATGACCGGCGCGGCGAAACCGATGCTGGCGTAATTGGGCAGGATGCCGACCAGGAACGTCGAGATGCCCATGATCACGATGGTGACCAGGAAGGTGTACTTGCGGCCGACCATGTCGCCCAGACGGCCGAACACGATCGCACCGAACGGACGCACCGCAAACCCGGCAGCGAACGCCAACAGCGCGAAAATGAAGGCGCTGGTATCGTTCAGGCCGCCGAAGAACTGCTTGGCGATGATCGCCGCGAGCGATCCGTACAGATAGAAGTCGTACCACTCGAAGACCGTGCCGAGACTCGACGCGAAGATGACCTTCTTGTGGCCTTTGGTGAGCGCGCCCGTAGCGGGTGCGGCGGGTGTTGCGGCGACACTGGACATGGTCCGTTCCCTCCGGAATTGTTGAGGCGCGTCAGAAGCTGTATTTGACGTGGGTGTGGATGCGGCGGAGATCGCCTTCGAGTTCGTTCTCCAGCGAACGCTGGCCCCAGATCAGTTCCGCGCCGACATCGAGTTTCGGCATCGGCGAATAGATCAGGTTGGCGTGGAACGACTGCGCGCGTTCGGTCGCGCTTTGACCGGTCAACAACGCGTCGTTGTCGAAATGCGCCATCGAATAGAACACGTTGCTGCGCAGCTTCGGCGAGAACGCGTGGCGCCACGAGGCGAACGCGCCGTAGCCGTCGATCGGCTCCAGATCGCCGCCGGCGTCGAGCACCGTGTCGCTGCCCAAGCCGAAGGCGAGATAGCGACCGATGCCGCGCCCTGCGTTGACCGCATAGCGGATGTCGTCGTTCTTGCCGAGATTGAACTTTCCGGAGACGCTGACTGCGGCGCCGGTGTCGGTCTGCCCGGCGTATTTGAACTGGCGCAGCAGGCCGGCGACGCTGAGGTGGCCCCAGTCGCCCTTCTTCTGCCAGCGCGCGCTGAAATCGGGCGCGATGTTGTCGCCGGAATTGAAGCGCGCGCCGACGCCGCGATACGGCGTGATGGTGGTCTGCGGGTTCTCCATCGAGAACGACCACGGCCCCTTGGTGTAGCGCAACTGGGCCTGACGGACGAACACGGTGCCGTCGGTCGGGCCGACGAAATCCACGGTGTCGGGCAGCGCCGCGACGTCCATGAAGTTCGACCACGTCTGGCCGGCCAGCCACTGCGCGCCATCCGGGCGACCCCAGCTGACGTAGGCTTGGCGCAGCGACACCGCGTAGGTATTGGTCGCGGTCTCGTTGCCGGCCAATGCATTGCTGCCGCCGCCGAACATGTCGGCCTCGATGTACGCCTTGATCTTGTCGCCGCCGTCGGTGGTGTGATCGGCGCCGAACCAGAAACGCGAGAACTGCGCGTGGTAATCGGTATAGGCATCGCCGCCATCGGCGGTGGCCGGGCCGACCGGGATCGACGACGGCAGATAGAACAGGCGGCCGGAGGCGCCGTCGGCGATGCGGCCGTCGCTGGTGTCGGTCACCATCGCGTCGAGTTTGATGAAACCGCCGAACGAGAACGCGGTACCCGGATTGGCGGCGGTCATGATCGGCGATGCCTGGATCTTCGGCTTGCCGTCGGCCGCGGGCGTCGGTGCCGGCGACTGCGCCTGCGCGCTCTGCACCTGATCGACCGTCGCCTGTGTCCGTTGTTGCTGGGACACCAATTGCTGGACGATTTTTTCGAGTTCGGCGACGCGCGCTTCCAGTGCCTGTTCTTTCGGCGTGGCGGCCTGCGCCAACGCGATCCCCGGCGCCAGCAGGCAGATCAGCAGCGACAGGCTCAGCGGCCGGCGCAGTTGCGATCGTTCGTTCATGATGGGCCCCTCCCGAGGGCACGTACGGATGCACGGTGGCGGCAGCCTGTGCTTCGATGCCCTACGCGCCTATTCGCCTTTGGTCGAAGAAGCCCGCTTCGAAGGGGGTTTTTCGACCATGGTCTAAGACCCATGCTGCACTGCAAAACGTCGCGCATGCCTCACACTGTGCGCGTCGCCACATCCCGTCATTCCGCGGAGCCCGCCCCCATGTCGCAGACCGACAACGCCACGTCTCCCGCTGCATCCGCCGCTCAATCGGCTGCTCAATCGGCCGCTCAATCGGTATACCCGGTGCCCGAAGCCTTCGCCGCCAGCGCGCGCATCCGTCGCAAGGATTACGAACGCGATTACGCCGCAGCCGTCGCCGATCCCGATGCCTACTGGGGCAGGATCGCGAAGCGACTGGACTGGTACACGGCGCCGACGACGATCAAGGACGTGAGCTTCCGCGTCGAAGATTTCCACATCCATTGGTATGCCGACGGCGAACTCAACGCCAGCGTGAATTGCCTGGATCGTCATCTCGCGACGCGCGGCGACAAGACCGCGCTGATCTTCGAAGCCGACGACCCGGCGCAACCGTCGCAGCACGTCAGCTATCGCGAACTCTACGAACGCGTCTGCCGCCTGGGCAACGCGCTGCGCAATCTCGGCGTGAAGAAGGGCGACCGCGTCACCATCTATCTGCCGATGATTCCCGACGCGGTGGTGGCGATGCAGGCCTGCGCGCGCATCGGCGCGATCCACTCGGTGGTGTTCGGCGGATTCTCGCCGCAGTCCATCGCCGACCGCATCGCCGACTGCGGCACCAAGCTGGTGATCACCGCCGACGAAGGCCTGCGCGGCGGCAAGACCGTGCCGCTGAAGGAGAACGTCAACGCCGCGCTGAAGATGCCGGGCACCGACTCGGTGCAGACCGTGCTGGTCATCCGCCACACAGGCGGCGCGGTCGACATGCAGATGCCGCGCGACCGCTGGTACGACGCCGTGGTGGACGATCAGCCGGCAGAGTGCGAACCGGAACGCATGAACGCGGAAGATCCGCTGTTCATCCTCTATACCTCGGGCAGCACCGGCAAACCCAAGGGCGTGCTGCACACCACCGGCGGTTATCTGGTGTGGGCCAGCTACACCCACGAGGCGGTGTTCGATCTGCGCGAGGACGACATCTACTGGTGCACCGCCGATGTCGGCTGGGTCACCGGTCATACCTACATCGCGTATGGGCCGCTGGCCAACGGCGCGACCGCGGTGGTGTTCGAGGGCGTGCCGAACTATCCGACCGTCTCGCGGTTCTGGGAAGTCGTCGACAAGCACAAGGTCACGATCTTCTACACCGCGCCCACCGCGATCCGCGCGCTGATGCGCGAAGGCGAAGCGCCGGTCAAAAAGACCTCGCGCGCATCGATCCGCCTGCTGGGCAGCGTCGGCGAACCGATCAATCCCGAAGCCTGGCGCTGGTACCACGAAGTGGTCGGCGACAGCCGCTGCCCGATCGTCGACACCTGGTGGCAGACCGAAACCGGCGGAACATTGATTTCGCCGTTGCCCGGCGCGACCGATCTCAAACCCGGTTCGGCCAGCAAACCGTTCTTCGGCGTGCAGCCCGCGCTGGTCGATGCGGAAGGCCGCCTGCTGGAAGGCGCGACCGAAGGCAACCTGGTGCTGCTCGATTCCTGGCCGGGCCAGATGCGCACTGTGTACGGCGATCACCAGCGCTTCATCGATACCTATTTCAGGACCTATCCGGGCATGTACTTCACCGGCGACGGCTGTCGCCGCGACGCCGACGGGTATTACTGGATCACCGGTCGCGTCGACGACGTGATCAACGTCAGCGGCCATCGCATCGGTACCGCCGAAGTCGAAAGCGCGCTGGTCTCGCATCCGAAAGTCGCCGAAGCGGCGGTGGTCGGCTTCAACCACGACATCAAGGGCCAGGGCATCTACGCCTACGTCACTCTGGTCGCGGGCGAAGCGCAGACAGAGGAGCTGCGCAAAGCGCTGGTCGCGCACGTGCGCAAGGCGATCGGCCCGATCGCCACACCGGACTTCCTGCAGTGGGCGCCAGGCCTGCCGAAGACCCGCTCCGGCAAGATCATGCGCCGCATCCTGCGCAAGATCGCCGAAAACGCGCCGGACCAGCTGGGCGACACGTCGACGCTCGCCGATCCCTCGGTGGTGAAGTCGCTGGTGGATGAGCGGTTGGTCAGGTGAATCGATTGAAGGGCAAGAGCAAATCCCCCCTGCCCCCCTTTTCCAAAGGGGGGATGCGTATTGCCGAATACTGTGCGTCGATCTTGATCGACGCGGCTTCGATGACCTGTTCAAGCGCAAGTGCGGATGCTTCGCCCGCTGCAAAATCGCTTCCCACCAATGAAATCTCGGTGCGCAGGAAGAGTTTGGCGTTGCGATTTCAGCTTTGCTCTTCCCCCCCTTTGAAAAAGGGGGGCAGGGGGGATTTGCTCTTACGCTCTACCGATCCGCACATCGATGAATCGCCAGATTTCCTCCACCACCGCATCCGTCTCCAACAGCACCTGTCGATTATCGAAACGAAGAACGTCCAGGCCCATGCGCCGCAGCGCATCGCTTCTGCGTCCATCGGCCACCATCGCCGCCGCTTCGAAATGCTGGCTTCCATCCACCTCGACCACCAGCCGAACCGCCGGCGCATAAAAATCGACGACGTAATCGCCCAGCGGCTTCTGTCGATAGAACTGCACATCATGCAGTTGCTTGCGCCGCAGCCGGTACCACAGCCGCTGCTCGGCGTCGGTCATCTCCCGACGCAGACGCCTCGAGAACAGTTTGAGCTTTCGGTCATAAACAAGCATCACGCAATCAAAGCAGGTTCACGCATCCGAAAATGTCGGGTTTTTCCTCACACCTCTGTAGGATGAATCCACCATGCCCACCGTCCTCGTCGCCGACGACCACCCGCTGTTCCGCGAAGCCCTGCGCAACGCGGTCGCGCGCGCGCTGCCCACGGCGACCATCCGCGAGGCCGAAAGCGTCGATGCGCTGTACGCGCTGATCGAACGCGAAAGCGATGCCGACCTGTTGCTGCTGGATCTGAACATGCCCGGCGCGCACGGGTTCAGCGCGCTGGTGCATCTGCGCGCGCATTACCCGCAGCTGCCGGTGATGGTGGTGTCGGCGCGCGAGGAGCCGGCGGTGATGCGTCGCGCGCTGGATCACGGTGCGGTCGGTTTCCTGCCCAAATCCGCCGATGCCGGCACGCTGGGCGAAGCCATCGACGCCGTGCTGGCCGGCGACCGCTGGGCGCCGGCATCCGCGTTGAAGGCGCCCGCCGCCGGCGCGGAAGAACACGACGCCGCACAGCGCGTCCGCGACCTCACGCCGCAGCAGTTCCGCGTGCTGCAGATGCTGGGCGATGGCCTGCTGAACAAACAGATCGCCTACGAACTGGGCGTCTCCGAAGCCACGATCAAGGCGCACATGACGGCGATCCTGCGCAAGCTCGGCGCAAGCAACCGCACCCAGGCTGTGCTGATCGCAGGCAAACTCGCGATCGATCCCGAAGCGGTGATGCCGCCGCCGGAAGAAGACTGACCCGCGATCGTCCTGCCTGCTGCCGCTCGACGCTTACTCGTCTTCCGAACGCGCATCCACGCTCACCACCTCGCCGTCCTCAGCGATCACGGTGAACACGATCGGCCGGCAGCACACGCTGCAGTCTTCCACGTACTGCTGATGATCCACGGAGCCGTCGACGACGATCTCGATCTCTTCGCCGCAGTACGGACAGTGGGTGAATGCGGTGTCGGTGTGGTTCATGGCGGCATGCCGTTGGACGCGGTGGCGCCAAGCCTAGCGCAACCGCACTCGTGCGACTACGCGAACAGCAGCGGCTCCACCGTCTGTTCCAGTATCTCGATCAGCTCCGGATCCATGTACTTGTAGTCGTCGGGTATGTCGAGGACGTGGATCGTCTTGTGTTCGACCAGCCGCGCATACTCCGCGACGATACGGTCGCGGTGTTTGCTTTCCATCACCATGATCACATCCGCCCAGCCGATGTCCGCGGTCGTAATCCTGCGCCGCGCGTTGGGACTGGTGCCGGCCGAGCGCGCGACGATCACCGGATGCCGCTTGAACATGCGCTCCGCGGTGGGGCTGCGCCATTGGTTGCGGCTGCAGACGAACAGTACGTTCACGCGCTCGGGATCGACGAGCTTCCGATCCGGAACGACCGGGTACGCCATGCCGAGCTGATCCGCGCGCTTCAGTTTCTCCGAGCGCGTGTAGAGATGTTTCCAGTTCTTCTCTTTGGGCCAATCGTCTTTCGAGGACATGTTCCAGACATCGCATGGTTCAGGAATTCGCTGAAGCAGACCGGCAGAAACGACGACGCCCGGATTCTTCCGGGCGTCGTAGCGATCGGCGATCGCATGCTCGAATCGGGCACTCAAGCGGTCATCGACACCGGCTTGCGCTGCTCCTGCTCGGGTGCCGCCATCTGCTGGTTCTGCGCGTCGACGGCATTGTTGGCCGCCACCTGCACCGGCGTGGTGCGGGCCTCGTTCTCGCTCACGCGCGCGTGGTTCGGGCCCAGCGGGCCGTTGCTGCCGTCGAAGACGAACAGGTTGCGGTCGGGGTGGCCGTTGGCGTCGGCGACCTGCTTGCCGATCTCGATATTGGTCACGCCGCCCAGACCTTCGCGCGTCGCCGCGGCGTAGAGGTTGGCGGCCATGGCGTCGCCTTCCAGGCCTTTGGCCTGCATCGCGGTGACCACCTGGCCGTACATCGGGTCCTGCTGCATGCGCTCGACGTTGCGGGCCGCCGGGTCGGCCGCCGCCAGCTGCGTGTCCGCCTGGCCGGGAATCGCAGGCGTGGTGACGGCGCTGAGCGTCTGCGTGGATACCACGCCGGGCGTGCCGAGATTCGGCCCGATCACATCGTTCGGCGCCACGCCGTGCTGACCGCGCACCACGCGGTCGCTCCATTCGAGATTGCCGCCGCTGTCGATCACCACCAGCTTGCCCTGGTTCAACGACTGCTCGACGAGGTTGGCCAGTTGCTCCGGCGTCGCGTTGCGGTTGGCGGCGCCGATCGAGCGGCCCACCTCGTTGTTGTACAGATCCATCGCTTCGCGGTTTGCGGTGTTGCCGGGCAAGCCCTCGTGGGCGGTCGCGAACGCATTCGCCCAGGTCTCGCCGTACTGCTGGGTCATCAACGCATTCCAGTAGGCATGACGGAACGCGTCGCGATGGCCGTCGTTGCCCTGCCACGCATTCGCGCTTGCGGCCGGGATATTGGCGGGTACCGGCGTGTCCGGAAAACGCTCGACGCCTTCGCTGAAGGCGCGATCCTTGATGCCGCTGAACTCGTGCAGACCGACCAGACCCCGGTCGGCCGTCAGCTTGTCGATCAGCGCGCCTTCGGTCTTCGTCATCCTCACCGAATCCGTGAACGGAATATCGATCGCGCCGAACACGCGCGGGTGATAGTCGATCACCTGGTCGTCTGCGACCTGATAGTTGGTGCGGATGGTGTTGAGGTCGGGGCGTGCCATCGGGAGTTCCTCGCTGAAGTCCTGTCGCGGAGTCGTGTTGATTTTCTGGATCTGTCCGGTTTACGGCGCTCGCGTTACCTGCGGCCCCACCGATGGGTCGCGACCTTCCCATCCTCGTAGACGATTTCGTAGAACTCCTCGTCGACGCCGTATTTCGCGACGCCGAGTTCGTAGGTATCGGTCGAAGTCGCGGCATCGCTGCTGTCGGGTTCGCCCAGCAGGCCGATCACCTCGTCGCGCGACATGCCCGCACGAATGGCTTTCTCCACCGACGCCACCATCGTGCCGCGCTGGTTCTGTTGGGCGCCGACGCCGCGTTGGGATTTCCAGGTGCTCGAATCGAATTGAGTGGTGGTTTGCATTGCGCAGGCCGATAGGAAGAGGATGAGGACGATGGCGGAATACCGCGCATGCGCGCGGAACCGTCGGAATCGATACGGAAGGGAAGCATGCCGCGCCAACGCATCGGATGTGCGGCGTGGCGTACTGCCGGGTACGCGGTCGAGGGGAGCGGACACTTCCATATCCTTCAGGCTGGGCGGCTGTCCCGGGCAGTGCCGGGATCGGCTTTCGGCGACGGTATCACAGGCATCCGGCTGTTTCGTGAACTGCCCGGCTCGTCATCACGAACGCAAGCGCGTCCGGATCCAGGCCACCGCAATGCCGGAAGCGCCATGCGCGACCCTTGTTTCGAGTCGTCGCATGGCGCTTCGCGGACGACATTGCGGTCGATATCGTCCCGGAACCGTCGAAGCTGTCTATCGGTGGGCCTGAAGACGCTGGTCCGGCATCGGCCTCACGATGCGGTACGCTTTGATCATGTAGTAGATCAGGGTGAGGGCGACGATCAGCGCCACCAGGAATTTGGCGGTTTTGTCGCTGATTTCGGTCATGAACACCGGGCCATCCAGAATCGTCCATGTCAGCACTGCGCATGTGATCAGACCCAGCGCGGTTTCGATGCGCCGCATGACAGCCGACCAGCGACCCATCGCGATCACGGTCATGAACATGAGAATATTCAACAGCAGCAAGGCCAGCATCCAAGGCGCCTGGCGCTGCAGAAAGGTATCGGTGTAGGTCAGCGATTCGTAAGCCACAGCGGCGGCCCGGCCGTTCCACACGACATCCAGCACCACGCGCGGATCGATCAGCACATACGTGCCGCACAGGATGCCCACCAGCGCCATCACCATGCCGGCGCGGCCGCCCTGGATACGACCGCCCGAGCGCGGCTTCCACACCGCGGTGTTCGGCCAACGGCGATGGACCCACGCGGCCACGCCGAAGTACACGACCAGCACGCCAGGCCACCACAGGGAAGCGACCACCGTGCCCAGCCACCATTGCGCGATGACCCCGAGCAGTTCTGCCCCGGAACCGATGGGTTGCTGCAGGCGCTCCAGCAGCCCCAGGCACCAGATGATCGCCAGGCCGATGACCGTCGCGCGCAGGAAACTGCGGCCGTCCGCGGGATCGATGATGGTCAGCGTGGGGCGATAGCGCGCGGCCACGTCTTCGGGCCGACCGAACGCCTGCAGAAACCGGGTCGCCATGGGCGCGTCGACGGCCCGCCCGCTGGCTTCGGCCTGGTCCTGCAATCCCTCATCGATCAGCGCGCGCAGTTCGAAGGCCACATCGTTGCGCTGCCTGCGCGGCAAGCGCAGGGCGACATCGGTTACATAGGATTCGATCACGTCGTTCGCATTCATTCGTCAGTCCTCGGTCAGGAGTCGATCCATGGCGTGGTTCATGCCCTGCCATGATCCAGTGAGCCTTTTCAGCAGCGTCCGGCCGTCCGCGTTCAGCGCGTAATAACGCCGCGGCGGGCCGTCCTCGATCTTCCATTCGCTGCTCAGCACGCCCTGCGTTTCCAGGCGGCGCAGCAGCGGATACAGCGTGCCTTCCTCGATCGGCATGCCCTTCTCGGCCATCGCCTGCCGCAGCTCATAGCCGTAACGCGGCGTCCGCAGCTGCGAGAGCGTGGCCAGCACCACCACCCCGCGCCGCAGTTCGAGTTCGAGTTTTGCAAAAGCGTCTGTCTCGGCCATGTGGCGCACACTACTGTGTGCTGCACAGCCTGTCAACACGCGGTTTATGCCGCTGTCGGCAGGAGGCGGCCGGCACCTGTGTCCAATCCGGTCTGAAGTCTTCTGTCATCCCGAACGCCCGCGCAGCGGGCGGAGGGATCTGCTGTTGCGATGCGACCGGCGACCAGCAGATCCCTCCTCGGGCTTCGCCCTCGTTCGGGATGACAGGTCTTTCCAGATCCGCGCTTTGCCCACGACTCTCGGCGCAACGCGAGTCGGGGTGTGATGCGGAGATCGGCTTTGCGGGATTGCCGGGTGCGACCCTCGCCCCGGCCCGCGCAACGACGCTGCCTCAGGAATGCGCCGCCCGATCGCGGCGGCATCCACAGCGCGCTATCCGCAAACGTCGGCCAGGACGGATTGGACGAAGGGATCCTTCGCGGCCGAATACGCCGCCTTGTCGTCGGCGAACGTTTCCGCGAGTTGCAGCTTCAGCGATTGGTAACGCGCGCACAGCGCGGGATCGCTGCGCAACGCATCGCGGAATGCCAAGTGCTGCTGCCAGATGCGCGAACCGCATTCCACCGCGTGCAGATGGATACGGAACGAAGCGGCGGGGGATTTCACGAAATAGCGGCGCATGGGCAGTACATCTTCGTATTGCCTGATGTATGCGTAGCCGAGCGCAGCCAGCGGGTCGATCCTCGATTCCACCTCTCCCAGCGACCGCGCGCCCAGCAGCACGTCGATCACCGGCTTCGCCGCAAGCCCGGGAACGGATGTGCTGCCGATGTGCTCGATCGCCACTGCGATCGGCGAGAACACGGCAAGCAATTCTTCGCGAATGGCGAGAAAGCACCTGGGCCATTCGGCGGAATACGGGCTGACGACGACACCGGCCATCGCGGAACACCTGCGTGGAGCTGCCCACCCGCAGCGGATGACGCATGCTAATGCAGGCATTCGTTCGATGCATGGCGCATTCGGGCTCGAGTGGCGAACGTGGCCGGAGGCATCGCCCGCCTGCATCCACGATCGGAGACATTGCGCCGCGCCGAACCTGTTCACCGCACGATCCGTCATCCGGAACGGGTTGAAGAATCTGTTGTCTGCTTTCAGCCTGCGCCGAAGCGCGCCGCCAGCGGGGACAGGAAACACAACGCAAGGATGACGCCATTGAGCAGCAGCGAGGCTTCGTACACCGGGACGAACGGCCTCGGCAGGATATGCGGCGCATCCCACGCCGACAGCGCGGTCCAGCACACCGTGAAGAACAGATACGCCCACGGACTGAAAGGTACGAAGCAGGCCAGCGCCACCAGCGACAGTAGATATCCGCACACGATGAGAAGACGCACCGCCCCAAGCCATGGATGGCGCTTGCTCGCATCCACCGCAGCGCGTTTCGCCTGCGCCTTGAGGGAGCGCAGCGGTTCGGGAAGTCGCTTCGACCCGACCTCTTCCATGACGATGCCGGCGACCGTGGCCAGCACGGTCAGCGACACGAGGAGTTGGAATACGGGGTCGGTCACGAGGGTGTCTGCTTCCGGGAGATCGCAGCGACGTCGATCGGTGCGTCAGCCTATCAAGTCGGACGTATCCACCGGTACGCGATGTACGCTGCCGCGGTCAGCCTTGCTTGGGACTCCCGGACGATCGCAAGCAAGCCCTGTCCCGCGCCTCCGCGCTGGATCAGGACTTCTCGCCCATCTCGAGCCACTGTCATCCCGAATGCCCGGGCAGCGGGCGGAGGGATCTGCTGTTGCGATGCGACCGGCGAAAAGCAGATCCCTCCTCGGGCTTCGCCCTCGTTCGGGATGATGGGTTCTTTCCGGATCCGCATTTTTTCAGCGACTCAGCAGAGTGCGCGTGCAGGTGTGCCGCCATCGCTCCGTCGCAGCGGGTTTCATCCGCCTTACGGGCTCACGATGTTGCAGTGTGCGTAGGGCGCATAAGCCGGAGGCGTCATGCGCCATCGAATGGCACCGTTACTTGAATTTTCAAAAAGTACATGGCGCTTCATTGACGCAAACGATGTGGTTGCATGCGCCCGACGCCGCTATTCGTTACAAGGCACCCGAGGCAAGGGATCGGCGGCTTGAAGCGACGTGAATATCGTGGCTCGCGTGAAATACCACTTTTTATCCTGCCGTTCAAAGTAGAGCGCTCCGTCCAAGGAACCCTCCGGCGGACCGAGCGCGATCTTCACCGTGTCGTCGCTCAACATCTCGGGTGCGCTGTAGACCGCGCCCGTCTCTTTCAGAACAGCGGGGCCTGGAAGAAGCTCCCATCCGTTCTCTTCGGTCTCCCGATAACCGCAGGGGATCGCTCGTTTTTCGCTGCCCTGCGCGTCTTCTCTTGAAATATCTTCCGTTGCAGAGAAATTCTTTGCTACGCGCGACGAACGGAAAGCAGGATCCTTCTGCGCGCGCGAAAAGAAATCCTCGAAGCGCTCCGGTTGCGGCGAAGAACACGCCGCAAGCGAGACAAGCAGAGAAGCTGCGATCAGTGGCCGGAAGGTCTTCATCATGTGGTCGATGCCTGAGTTGAGATGCCTGCATGGGCGTGGTGTCTGGACACAATGCAACAAATGGATGGCCAAGCGAAACGAAGTCCCCGAATCAAGCTACAAAGCGATGGGTATCGCTACGCTCAACCCATCCTACCCTGCTGCGGCGATCTCCAAGCGCTTCCGCTTGGACAAGCGGCTCAGGGCCTTGTCGTAGGACCACGCGATCAGCTCGCGCAGATACGCCGGCGGTACGCGATGCACATCGACGATGGTCACCCAGTGGAAGCGCGCCATGTAACGCGCGGGCTTGATGCCCTCCACCGACGTCAGCTCCAGGAAACGTCCCGGATCGACGCGCACGCTGAACCGCCAGCGCTCGGGCTCGCTCGTCTTGAAATAGGCGAAGGTATTGCCGCCGACCTGATAGCTCAGCACGTTCACCGGCGGCGCATGCAGTTTCGTGGTCGCGCCCGGCAGGCGCCCGCAGTGTGTTTTGACGGAGGCGGTGTTCATGCCGGCGATGGTAGCGGGTTCGCGGTGTTGCGGCGTGCGTAGTGCGTAGGGCGCATAAGCCGAAGGCGTCATGCGCCATTGAATGGCACCGACATCGGAACTTCCGAAAGGTGCATGACGATTCGCTTATGCAGCCTACGTAGTCGTATGCGCCTTACGGTCTTTGACCACTACCCAGCCCATAATGGGGTTGGTGTAAAAGAATTTTAGGGCTAGTCTGGTTTGCTGAGCTCTTCACTTCTGCGCTTTATTACCTCTTGAAGCGAGCTTAAAAGTGCGTCCGGACTCGCAGCAGACTTTTCCGCTTCTAACAATAAAACTCCGACCTCGTGGCGTGAGCGGCGATTAATTCGTGAATTCACTTCAAAGTCGAGCGCTGCAATAAGTGTCGTGAATACAGCGGCTGTTGCAGCAAGAATTGATGCTATGTCACTGGCGCCGTCAAATTTGTAGTGCTCAAGCTTTCCGATCACCGCAGCAGATGAACTGAAGAGAGCAGATGCAACGAGAAGCACACGATAAGAAACCTTCCAGCGCATAGCAGATGAGCGATACTTTGTTTCATAGTTGGCAAGCAAGTCACGAATTTTAGCAATTTGATCTTCAGTGATCATAGCAACTCCTGCTCTAGGTCGAATGTTCTAAATTGAGTCGCACTGCAGTGATTTGCGGACGCGTACCAGTTTAGTTGCGTGTCACCGACATTGGAATTTCCGAAAGGTGCATGACGCTTTGCATATACACCTTAAGTGGTCGTATGCGCTTTACGGCCTTAGTCGAAATGAGTTGTTAGGCACCATGTTCTTGAGGGCTCCAGACATCACTCTCAGCAGGCTGCACTGTCACCTCAATCGCTTCTGCACCGATTTTAATCGCGAGTAGTCGTTCTCGATAGAGATAAAATGCAGCTTTGCATACCTTATCAGTGTAGTAGGCGTTGAATCCGCCACTGATTGCAGCGCCAGCAACGGGAATCACATTGGCCAACTTTGCTTTGGTCAGATTGATGCTAAGGGCTTTCGCAATGGATGAGACTGCCTGAACAAACACACTCTTTTCCAGTTGCTCCCAGGTTTTCTTCTTGGCTACTTCCTGTGCAATCTTTACAAGATGAGATAGCGCAGCCTGTTTCCCACCATCCGTGGTGCTCGACGCGAGAGCTAGTATATTTAATGAGAAAAGCCGCTCTTCTTGGGAAGACATGTCAAATCCGCAGTAGGTACCGTACTCACCGATTGCTCGAAGATTCATTGCCAAAAGGGCCGTTAGGTCAGCTGGGATTGCGGCCAAAGCCACAAGTGGATTGATTACAGCCGCTCCGCCCGCAGCGGCTCCTTCGACTAAAGCAATGCCCTCATACTTCGTATCTAACCAACCGATTGATCTATCAATTACCTGAAGATCAAGGAGCTGAATTTGATCAAGCCGAGTAATTTTTTGCTGGGATACGTCAGAAATCTCTTCGAAGATCGCAGATGGCCTGACCGACCACTGAGAAGCATCGTTAACCAAACCAACGACACCATTCATGGCTTTTGTGCATGTTTCCGTGAAACCAGGAATTTTGTCTACAGCTTGGCCTGCAATTGCGAGAGGCTTGTTCACATAGACCATTGCTGCATCAAACCACGTTTGCTGAGGGTTTTTCCATGCGTGGATTTGTGCAAGCGCACGCTTTTCATAGTCTGATAGCAAGGCCGATCTCCTTAAGTGGCGGCTAACGCATGAGGTAAGCCGGGCCGCTTTGCGGCCTTGGGTAAGTGAAAATTATCTCCGCTTGCATAAGACCGAGAAGCGGAATCGACTTGAACGAATTGTTATTTTTCAGCCGGCGCCTTACGTGCGCGATCAAGGAAGCCGATGTTCTTATTCAGTGGTGGCTTCGAGATCCGCAATAGAAGCGACTCCACGTGTTTTGGATAGTCGTCAAATGACGACGAACCGACGTCATATGCCGAGATATAGCGAACCACTTCTCTGCGAGTCTCCGGTTTGTTCTTGATGCCTTTTGGAAACGAAACATCAATCTTGCGGCAGATTGCAGCATTGATCTCGCTTAGGAGTTTAGTAGCCTTTCCTACGTAAAGTAAGTTTCCCAGAGCGTCATAGAAGGCGTAAATGCCTGGATCATCCTTATGGTCGCCAAGCATTGCCCTGAGCTGAGTTAGTAGCGCCTTTGTGTAGTCGAATGGCCAAAATTCTTGGATGACCTTAAACTCCGGCACCAGAGCGACGCTCATGAAATATTCAATCGTAGATCGTTGCGGAGTACATTCGCCTGTTCTCCACTGAGCGATAGTTTTCTCGTGATAGCCAGTTTTCTCCGCTGCGTCCTTGTTACTGGAGTAATACTCCTTCACTAAGAAATCAAAGAACTCACTTCGGGTTGCCATGATCTTTCCCTGAAAAAGTAACTAATTCTTAGACCTCAAAACTAGAGGCATATTTCCACTCTGCCCCCCAAAAAACTCCCTGTCAAATCCCACTAACCTGCAACATCTGACAGCCTCACCATCAGCCCCTAACCCCCCTAGCCGCCAAAAACGCCCTCAAAGAAGCCGGCTTCACCGGCTTCGTCAAAACCGCACACCCATACTCCCGCGCAGCGATCTTCAAAGCATCGCTCCCATCCCCAGTGAGCAACGCCGCAGGCAGATCCCGCTTCGCGCGCCGCCGCAATTCCGCGATCACCCCCAAACCATCCAGCCTGTCGTGCAGGTGATAGTCGACCAGCGCGACATCCGGTTCCGCGTCGATATGCGCCAATGCTTCATCGACGGTCGACGCGGTGAGCGCCACCGCTTTCCAGCGGTCGAGCAGTGCGCGCATGCCGTCGAGGATTTCCGGGTCGTTGTCGACGCAGAGCACGCGCAGGCCGGCGAGCGCGTCGGAAGAGGGCACGATCTCGGGCATCACGCGTTGCTGTGTGGCGATACCGACGGGAACATAGATCGAGAACATGCTGCCGCGGCCCACGCGCGAGCGCACGTGGAGCGGGTGGTCGAGCATGCGTGCGATGCGCTGGCAGATGGACAGGCCGAGGCCGAGGCCGCGTTCGTCGTCGATGCCGATGGCTTTGGCGAACGCGTGGTCGAAGCGGCGGAATTCCTCGAAGATCTGGGTGAGGTGATGTGCGGGAATGCCGGGGCCGGTGTCCCACACCTGACATTCGATCTGCTGGCCGCGACGGCGCAGGCCCAGCAGGACGCCGCCTTCGCGGGTATAGCGCAAGGCATTGGCGAGGAAATTCTGCAGCGCGCGGCGCAGCAGGCGGCGATCGCTGCGCACGAACACCGGCGCCAGCGCATGCACGCGCAGCGACAGGCCGCGGCCGGCGGCGCTGGGCGCGTACTGCGCGGCGAGTTCCTGCAGCAGTTCGACGGCGTCGAAGTGGGCGATCTCCGGCTGCAGCGCGCCGGCGTCGAGCCGCGAAATGTCGAGCAGGCCGTCGAGCAGATCCTCGGCGGCGCGCAGCGCGGTGTCGACGCGTTCGGCCAGATGCGTGCGTTCGTCGGCATCGGTGGTTTCGCGCAGCGCCGAGGCGAACAGGCGCGCGGCGTTGAGCGGCTGCAGCACGTCGTGGCTGACCGCGGCGAGGAAGCGGGTCTTCGACTGCTGCGCGGCTTCGGCTTCGCGCGTGCGCAATTCCACGCGCTGCTCCAGGGTCTCGTTGATGTCGCGCAGCGCCTGTTCGGCGCGCTTGTAATCGGTGATGTCGCTGAAGCTGGTGACGTAGCCGCCCCCGGGCAGCGGCTGGCCGCGCATCTCGATGACCTGGCCGCTGGCGCGCACGCGCTGGTAGACGTAGGGCTGACCCGCGCGCAGGTGCGCGAGGCGACGGCGCACCTGTTCCTCGATGTCGTCGACAACGGTGGGATCGGCGATGCTCAGTTCGGCACGCTCCGCGTTCCATTGGATCAATTCGGCGATGGGCCGGCCGATGTACAACATGCCATCGGGATAACCCAGCATGTCCTGATAGCGGCGGTTCCACGCGATGAGCCGCATGTCGGCATCGACCACGCTCACGCCCTGGCTGATGTTCTCCAGCGTGGTCGACAGCACCTGACGGTTGAAGCGCAGTTCCTGGCTGGCTTCGTCGAGCAGCGACACCACTTCGCCCAGCTCCATGCCCGAGCCGCGCAGCGCGGTGGTGAGCGTGAGCCGCGCCGACGCCGCGCCGATGGCCGATGCCAGCAGGCGTTCGGTGAACTGCATCAATGCGCGGTCGGCCAGATGCTCCGGCTGCCAGCTGCGACCCTGGCCCTGTGCGTACTCGTCGAACGCGCGGCGCGCGTGGCGCTCGCCGAGGATGCGTTCGGCCAGCGCCAGCAGTTCGCCGCTGCGCACGCTGCCGGCCCAGCCACCTGGACCCAGCGGCGAGCGCTGCGCATACGGGTCGAGATAGGTGGTGGCCAGCAGTTGTTCCTGCAGGCGCGGACGGCGCCGCGCCGACACCAGGAACAGGCCGCCGACGTTGAACAGCAGCGACCAGAACACGCCGTGGGTGAGCGGGTCCCAGCCGATCAGCCCGAACAACTGCTGCGGCCGCAGCCACGACAGCGCGAACGGGCCGTGCGCGATCCACGCCGCGCCGGCGTCGCTGCTCTGGGTGAGCGCCGGCAGCAGCAGGGTGTAGGCCCAGGTCAGCGCGCCCAGCAGCAGACCCGCGAACGCACCGGCGCGACTCGCACCGCGCCAGTACAGGCCGCCGATCAGCGCCGGCGCGAACTGCGCCACCGCCGCGAACGCGAGCAGACCGTGCTGCGCGAGACTGTCGCCGGCCGCCGCCGCGCCGCGGTAGTAGGCATAGGCCATCAGCGCCAGCGCGACGATGGTGAAGCGCCGCACCCACAGCACCTGGCGATCGATGCCCCCGCCTTCGGCGAGAACACCGTTGCGCAGCAGCAGCGGCATCACCAGATCGTTGCTGACCATGGTCGCGAGCGCGACGCTGGCGACGATGACCATGCCGGTGGCGGCCGAGAACCCGCCGATGTAGGCCATCAGCGCGAGCGTCTGCTGGTCCAGCGCCAGCGGCAGCGCCAGCACGTAGGTGTCGGGCGACGCGCCGCTGCCGGCGAGCAGCGACTGCCCCGCCAGGGTGATCGGCACCACGAACAGGCTGAAGACGATGAGATAGCCGCCGAACAGCCACCGCGCCGGGCGGATGTCGGCGGGATCCTGGCATTCCACCACCGCCACGTGGAATTGGCGCGGCAGGCAGATGATCGCGGTGAAGGCGATCAATGTCTGCGCGATGAAGCCCGTGGGCAGCCCCGGCGCGGTGACCACGCGCGCGGCGTCGACGACGCGCGCACCGAGGTGGCCATCGCCCGGCAGGTGCAGCAGCGCGAACACGCCGATGGCGACGAACGCCAGCAGCTTCACCAGCGATTCCAGCGCCACCGCCAGCACCATGCCGCGGTGGTGTTCGGTGGCGTCGATCTGGCGCGTGCCGAACAGGATCGCGAACGCCGCCAGCAGCAGCGCGACGTACAGCGCGGGGTCGCCGAACAGCGCATCGTCGCTGCCGGGCGCCAGCACTTCGACGCTCATCGCCACCGCCTTGAACTGCAGCGCGACGTAGGGCACGGCGGCGATCAGCGCCACCGCCGCGACCAGCGCCGCGAGGCCGGGCGCGCGGCCGTAGCGCGAGGACAGGAAATCGGCGATCGACACGATGCGGTGTTCGCCGGAAATCAGCACCAGGCGTTCGAGGATGCGCCAGCCGAACAACAGCATCAGCAGCGGGCCGAGATAGATCGGCAGGAAGCCCAGGCCGGTGCGCGCGGCGGTGCCGACCGCGCCGTAGAACGTCCACGACGAACAATAGACCGCCAACGCCAGCGAATAGATCAGCGGCCGCGCCCAGCGCCAGCGCGGGGTGGCGCCGCGCAGGTCGCCGAGATAGGCGACGGTGAACAGCACGCCCACGTACACCAGCGACACCAGCAGCAGTACCCAGCCTGGAATCATGCCTGCCTCGACGAAGGACGATGCGCGAGTGTACGGCGGCGGACGCTGTCGCTGGACTGCGACGAAAGTCGCCCTTGCGCGGCCACGGCCGGCGCTGCGGACACCATACGCCACGGAAGGTTGTGACCCGCGACTGGAAATCCCGCGGCGGTCCGTGTTCTGCTCCGCTGCGGGCCATGTACGGCCCACGCCGCGTTCGCCGAAGTCCCCCGTTCGTTGACGAACGCTTCCCGCTGTTTCCACGATTCGAAAAAGGAAAATTTGATGAAGCGTGCCTGCTCAACCCCGTCCAACCGCTCCACCCGCAAGGTTCTCGCGCTCGCCGTCGCGCTGTCGTGCTTCGCGCCGATGCTTGCGCAGGCCGCGCAGCCGGCGCCGATGAAGATCGCCGACCAGCGCAACGCCAACCTGCGCCTCACCGCGGCATCGCTGGGCCGCATCCACGAAATCCGCACCTCCGACGCGAGCTTCGTGAAGGTGCATTTCGATCATTTCTCGCTGCCCGACGGCGTGACCCTGGAAGTCTTCAGCCCCGACCGCACCCAGCTGTATCGTTACAGCAACGCGACGCGCGACGGCAACACCGTGGATGAAGCGATGGGCCAGAACGGCCGCACCAGCTTCTCGGCGATGTCGATCCACGGTCCGGTGGCGCTGATGCGCCTGGTCGGCACGCCGCGCGGCGCCTGGCGCAGCGGCGACGGCGTCCGCGTCAGCCGTTATCTGCAAGGCTATTCCGAGCGCAAGCTGCGCGAACTGAAGATCGACGGCATGGTGGATGGCGGCTTCGGCACGCGTTCGATCATCGGCACCGACGACAAGCGCGCCGCCGCCTGTTACGCCTCCAGCGACCCGACCGCGTTCGACCGCTCGCGCCCCGTCGCGCGTCTGGTGATGAGCGGCGGCGGCCTGTGCACCACCTGGCGCGCGGGTCCGGACAACCGCATGTTCACCAACAACCACTGCATCGCCACCGCCAGCGCCACGGCCTCGGCGGAAGTGTGGTTCAACTATCAGCTCAGCAGCTGCGGCGGCAGCGCGGCCACGCCGACCAAGGTCGCGGGCGACCAGATGCTGGCGACCAACACCACGCTGGACTACACCCTGTTCACGGTGAAGAACTTCGCCAATATTTCCAGCTTCGGTTATCTGGGCCTGGAAACGCGCGCGGCCACGCTGAATGAGGAAATCATGATCGCCGGCCATCCGGGCGGGCGCCAGAAGGAACTGAGCATCGTCAGCGATCGCGACGGCGGCGGCCGTTGCCGGGTCAACAGCGCCAGCACCAACGGCATGGGTACGAATACCGACATCGGCTATTACTGCGATACGGAAGGCGGCAGCTCCGGTTCGCCGGTGATCGCCCGCTCCAGCCACAAGGCGATCGCCCTGCACCATCTGGGCGGCAGCATCAACAAGGGCGCGAAGATGTCGCTGATCTGGCCGCAGGTCTCCACCCACTTCGGTGGCGTGGTCCCGGGCGGCGACAACGGCGGCGGCGGCAATACGCCTCCGGTCGCGAACTTCACGTCGACGATCAGCGGCCTGACCGTGAGCTTCACCGACACCTCCACCGACAGCAACGGCAGCATCGCCAGCCGCAGCTGGAACTTCGGCGACGGCACCACGTCCACCGCGGCCAATCCCAGCAAGACCTACACCGCCGCGGGCACGTACACGGTCACGCTGACGGTCACCGACAACGGCGGCGCCAGCAACACCACCACGCGTTCGGTCACCGTCGGCAGCAGCGGCGGCACGCAGACCTATACCAACACCACCGATTACACGATCAACGACAACGCCACCGTCAGCAGCCCGATCGTCGTCTCCGGCCGCACCGGCAACGGCTCGGCCACCACGCCGGTCGCCGTCAACATCGTCCACACCTACAAGGGCGATCTGAAGGTCGATCTGGTGGCGCCGGACGGTTCGGTGTACGTGCTGCACAACCGCGCCGGCGGCAGCGCCGACAACATCGTCCAGACCTTCACGGTCAATCTGTCGACAGAAGCGTTGAACGGCACGTGGAACCTGCGCGTGAACGACAACGCCAATGCCGATACCGGTTACATCAACAGCTGGAGCGTGACGTTCTGAGGCGGCATGTTGCGAGCGGCATGCTCTGAGGCGGATGCGTTGATCCATCGACGCACTGCATGACGATAGCGAAGAAGCCCCGGTGCGAGCCGGGGCTTCTTCATTCTTGCGGGGACCACGTTCTGCGTGTCGCGGCCTGCTGACAACAGCTGTCAGGAACGGCTGTTATGGTCGTGGCTCACTCGATCTGGAACAGCGCCATGAACCACGCCGCCGCGATCACGGACATCCCACCCGACGATTTCGACTTCATCATCGGCGACTGGCGCGTGCGTCATCGCCGGCTCAAGACCCGCCTCGCCGGTTGCGACGAATGGATCGAATTCGAGGGCACTTCGACCACCCGCAAGATCCTCGGCGGCTTCGGCAATCTCGAAGACAACGCGCTGGATCTGCCCGACGGCGCTTACCGGGCGGTGGCGCTGCGCAGCTTCGATCCCGCCACGGCGACGTGGTCGATCTGGTGGCTGGACGGGCGCCATCCCGATCGCATCGATACGCCGGTGGTGGGCAGGTTCGCGGAAGGCACGGGGCTGTTTCATGCCGATGATGTGCTGGACGGCGCGCCGATCCGCGTCCGGTTCACATGGTCGTCGACGGACACGGACACGCCGCGATGGGAACAGGCGTTTTCCGTCGATGGCGGCGACACCTGGGAAACCAACTGGACGATGGATTTCTTTCGCGTCGGGCCGTAAGCCTCATGGCTTGCCTCGTTCTTGCATCGTCATCCCCATTGCATCGTCATCCCCGCGCAGGCGGGGATCCATGCCTGGAATCTTGAAGCAGATCGCGACCTGTACTGAACATGCGAAGGCATGGATCCCCGCCTGCGCGGGGATGACGAGCGGGCTTGATCGGAATCCGTGGATACTGTGGCCCTACTTTTCCCGCACATACCCCGACCCCGCCGATGACCCACGACATCCGCCTGGACCCGCTTGCCGAAAGCGACTTCGCCACCGTCGCCCGACTCGCCGAAACCATCTGGCGTGCGCACTATTCGTCGATGATCAGCATGGCGCAGATCGACTACATGCTGGACGGCCGCTACGTGCCGGAACGGATGCGGCAGTATCTGGATTCGAACCAGCGCTGGATGTGGGTGCTGCGCGTCGACGGCGAGCCGGCCGGTTACTGCAGTTGTTCGCTGGGCGACGACGGCGCGATGAAACTCGAACAGCTGTATCTGCTGTCGACGCACAAGGGCCGGGGACTGGGCGGCGCCATGCTTCGGCACGTGGAAGCGCAGGCCCGCGCGCTGGGCCGGTCGCGGCTGTATCTCACGGTCAACAAGGGCAATGCCGATTCGATCGCGATCTATCGCCGGTCCGGCTTCGTCGTGCGCGAGGAAGCGGCGTTCGACATCGGCAACGGCTACGTGATGGACGATTATGTGATGGACAAGGCGCTTTGAATGTATGAAGCGATTTACATCTCCCGTAGATACCGTCTTGTTCACCCCGCCGCAAGCCGGTTGGGATCGAATGGCGTCTGATGCTTCCAGACACCGAAGATGATGTGCATGAGCTTGCGCATGACCGCACAGACCCTGACGAGGCCGGGTTTCCCTGCGTTGCGCAAGCGCTGGGAGAAGGGCGCCAGGAGGGGGTTGT